>Ga0208462_1000165_pt1 | contig 90422 bp, 93 predicted proteins | sample AD_SCU001_MetaG_FD_184452 | JGI IMG/M metagenome (GOLD analysis project Ga0208462, IMG submission 184452) | Active sludge microbial communities of municipal wastewater-treating anaerobic digesters from China - AD_SCU001_MetaG (SPAdes) (version 2) | ecosystem: Engineered > Bioreactor > Anaerobic...
GAACGCCGAAGGCAGGGAGTAATCCCGCAGGCGTGAAGCACGACGGGATCGGAAACGAAGAGATTATGCGGAAGAAGTGAGCACTATTATTCCGCCACTATTGAGCACTTTTATCCCGCCGGTTACAGTTCCCTGCTATCGCCCTTTCACGCCTATTCTTCCGATCGAGATCCAGTACCCAATCAGAATACCTGAACAGGAAGGACGACCGGATTATGAGAGAGTTAAAACTGAATTCTGTCATCAACACACTGTTTTATCATATCTTCCGGATGGAGTTACCCCTTATCAGGCTCATGGACCTGCCTTTTGGAAGCAGTCTGCTCTGTATTGCAGTAAAAAAGGAGGATTCACCAACCGGGACACCCCGATGATATTACCAAAAAGTGCCTTTGGATGTTGGTATTCCCACCGTATACAGTAAATTATACTCTCCTGCAGTCTCTTTTCATAAGTTAGCAGTTTCTTGTAGCAACAGTTAATATGTCCCAGATGCCGAGCTCTTCTCGGGGGTTAGGGTCTTGCCACGGGATCATACTACTGTCCTCCTCGTCTCAGCCCTCAGCAACTCCAGAAGATAGCGCCCGTAGCCGTTCTTCGCCACCGGTTGCGCGAGTTCATACACCTGCTCAGGCGTCAACCAGCCGTTGCGCCAGGCAATCTCCTCCAGGCACGCTATCTTATATCCCTGGCGTTTCTCGACGGTCTCGACGAACTGAGCGGCATCAAGCAGGCTGTCGTGGGTACCCGTATCTAACCAGGCAAAACCGCGCCCGAGCAGTTCGACGTTGAGGGTTCCGCGTTCCATGTAGGCCTGGTTGACGCTCGTGATCTCAAGTTCTCCGCGCTCTGAGGGCTTGACTTGCTTAGCAATCTCAACAACATCGTTATCATAGAAGTACAGCCCGGTGACCGCGTAGTTCGACCGGGGTCGCACCGGCTTCTCCTCGATAGAGATCGCTCGCATCGCTTCGTCAAACTCCACAACCCCGAAGCGCTCCGGGTCTTTCACCTGGTAGCCGAACACCGTTGCACCGACTTCCCGGCTGAGCGCTTTCTTGAGCCGGCGAGAGAAGTCCGGGCCGTAGAAGATGTTGTCCCCCAGGATCAGACAGACATGATCATCGCCTATGAACTCCTCACCGATGATGAAGGCCTGGGCCAGCCCGTCGGGACTGGGCTGGAGAGCGTAGGTTAGGTTGATCCCAAACTGCGTGCCGTCACCGAGGAGTCGGATATAGCCCTCCCGGTCTTCCGGAGTGGTGATCATCAGGATATCCCGGATCCCCGCAAGCATCAGCACCGATAGAGGGTAGTAGATCATGGGCTTGTCATAGATTGGCAGGAGGTGCTTTGATATCCCTCTGGTGATTGGATAGAGCCGGGTTCCACTCCCGCCGGCAAGCACGATGCCCTTCATGCACCGACCCCCAGCCGCTCCCGCCGGTATGAGCCGTCTTGCACCCGCTCGCACCAGGCGGGGTTCTCTAAATACCACTCAACCGTTTTGCGAAGGCCGGTCTCAAACGATTCCCTCGGGACCCAGCCGAGTTCAGCTTGGATCTTGCTGGCATCAATAGCGTAGCGCCGGTCATGGCCGGGACGGTCCTGGACGAACGTGATCAGGTCGCGGTAGTTTTTGACGCCTTTAGGCTTATCTGGAGCCAGTTCCTCAAGTAACTCGCAGATGTTCCGCACGACTTCGAGGTTCCGTTTCTCGGCATGCCCGCCGATATTGTAGGTCTCGCCCACTCTTCCTTCTGTGGCAACAAGGCAGAGGGCCCGGGCGTGGTCTTCGACGTAGAGCCAGTCCCGGACCTGATCGCCTTTACCATATATGGGGAGGGGCTTGCCTTCCAAGGCGTTGAGGATCGTGAGCGGGATGAGTTTCTCGGGGAACTGATAGGGGCCGTAGTTGTTCGAGCAGTTGGTCACCACTGTTGGCAGGCCATATGTCCGGTTCCATGCCCTGACGAGGTGATCTGAACTGGCCTTGCTTGCGGAGTAGGGGGAACTTGGGGCATACGGGGTTTTTTCGGTAAAAAGCCCTAGGGAGCCCCCCAGGTCCCCGTATACCTCGTCTGTCGAGATATGGTGGAAGCGAAACAGGACCTGTTCATCTTTGGGCATGCTTTCCCAGTAGTTCCTGGCCGCTTCCAGGAGAGTGTAGGTTCCAAAGATGTTGGTCTGAATAAAAGTTGCCGGGCCATCGATAGAGCGGTCAACGTGGGATTCGGCAGCGAGGTGCATGACAACGTCGGGCTGATACTGCTCAAACATCCTTTCCAGTCCGAGTGGATCGCAGATGTCTATCTGTTCGAAATGATAGCGTGGGCTGTGCTCAACCCCTTTGAGCGACTCCAGGTTGCCCGCGTAGGTTAATTTATCGAGATTAATTACTGTGTGATCCGTCTGCTTGATCAAGTAACGGATAACGGCAGAGCCGATGAAGCCGGCTCCACCTGTAATGATAATCTTCTTCATCTACAGTCCTCATTGAGATCGGTTCCCTGCATATTGACGGTCTCCCACGGATTTCAGCAGTGTAGAATATTCCCCGGTGTCCTACTTGAACGCTACGATCTTTCATGGAGGCCTGATAGAATAGTTAAACGAAATTTGTATTCTTTGACGTACTATCGGAGAAAAATAGTCTTATTCTGGAGATTTCTAGAGGGCCTGTCCAATGGTTAAGGCACTGCCCTGCCGGGCGCGCATGGTGGCAGATCAATTTGGAGTCACAGGTGGTTTCTTTGTCCCCACTCAAAGCGTCCCGGTCACGTTCGCCTCGTTTGAGGCGAGGGGGTCCTTCACCGACCGGGGCACGGAGGGGATCGCCGCCTGGTGGAAGATGCCGGCCGTGCCGGGGAAGACCTCTGTCAGGAGGTCGAGGTCCGTGATGCTCCCCTCGGTGAACGTCACCCGGGGGTGGTCGCGGATGCGCTGCTGAATGTACGCCTTGTAGGGATCGAGTTTGCTCGGCCGTGGCCTGCGGGAAACCGGTATCGGCATGGTTTGGGCAGCAAGGTATTTTCGCACGGTATTTCGATGATAGCCGGTCTCCCGGGAGATTTGGCTGATGTTCAGCCCCTGATGATGCAAGTCGCGGATCACGAGAAATTCCTCCACAGTGAACATTGCTACGCCCCTCAAGTACGTCCTTGAGGGTTAGCAGGTGTACACTTTTAGACCGCCGAAAGTGCACAAAGTTACGCCGCCGTTGACACCGCACGGAGCCGTTTGCCGGCATGCTTCTCCAGGAGCGCATCGAGCCCCTGTTCGTGGATCGGGGCGCGCCCGGCGTTGATCGCCGTTGCCTTTCCCGCATCGATCTCGACGATATCGACCGTATGCCCGAGTTCGGCAAAGCAGGCCCCCGTGACCAGGCCGACGTACCCCCCGCCGACGACAGTTATCCGCATCTTTCCGCGATCCTCCGGTCTGTTACGTCAAAAATTAGGTTCCGGGATGGTTAAAAGTATCCGGTTGGATACGGGACTCTGCCGGGTTTTCAAACGTGTGTGACTCTATGATAGAAGTAAACGACAACGACGGGACGGCAGCCGGCTACAGGAGTTTCCGGAACTCGTCGACGGTGATCCCGGCCTGGAAAAGAATTGCCTGAAGCGTCTTTGGCGCAAGGATCTTTTTGGAGTGCACAGGAACGGCGACGATAACGTCGCGTTGCGCATGATAGAGATAGTGGTGGCTGCCCCGGATGCCGGCCACCTCAAAGCCGGCTTTCTTGAGAGCACCGACCACCTTCTCCCCGGTGGTTCTCGGGAGTTTCATGTCCCCGCGTTGCTCGTATTCAGGGGTACGGATACTTCAACCGGAATAGGTTTGCCGAGCTTCCTGGCTACCTCGATATATCCGGCAATCGCCTCCTCGACGTGTGCCAGCGCCTCTTCCCAGGTAGACCCCTCGCTGATGCATCCCGGGAGGGACGGCACCGTTACGGTGTACCCTCCATCCTCATTCCGTTCCATAAGGACCGTGTAGCGGAGACGAGTATCTGACAATCGATCCCTCCACTGGAGAGTTATCTATGACACTATATAGGGGTTCCGCGGGTCATCTTCCGGAGTTTGATGCGGATGACCGCGCTTCTGATGGGCCCCGTCATACGATCGCCTGCTTGCCGATATAGTCATACAGCCGGTGTTTGAACGCATCGAACTCCTGGATTGTCCGATAAGCGACATCGTAGAGGAAACGTTCGCCGGGACGGTAGATGACCCGTTGGAACACCCCGCTCCGGCCGAAGGCAATCGATACACTCTATACGGCGAAAGCCCGATACTATTCCAGAAAATGGATGCCCCCGCTCCCGCCCTCTCCGTCGTCCTCCCCGCGCTCAACGAGGAGGCCACCATCGGCGAGTGCATCAGAAAGATCCAGAAAGTCTTCACTGATCTCTCGATCGACGGCGAGATCATCATCGCCGACTCCTCCGACGACCGGACGGCGGCGATCGCCCGGGACCTCGGAGCCACGGTCGTCCGGCCGGAGAAGCGGGGCTACGGCAACGCCTACCTTGCAGGGCTCGCGTGCGCCCGGGGTAAGTACATCGTCATCGGGGACGCGGACAACACCTACGACTTCCTCGAGATCCCGAAACTCCTCGCTCCGCTCGATGCCGGGGCCGACATGGTCCTCGGCTCCCGGCTCCGGGGGGAGATCCGGCCCGGGGCCATGCCCGCCCTCCACCAGTACGTGGGTAACCCCCTCTTAACCTGGGTCCTCAACCGGGTGTTTGGCATCCGGATCTCGGATGCGCACACGGGCCTCCGGGCGTTCCGGCGGGAGGCGCTCCGGCGGATGAACGTAAAGACCGGGGGGATGGAGTTTGCAAGCGAGATGATCATCGAGGCGGTGAAGGCTAATCTCCGTATCGACGAAGTTCCCATCACCTACTCCGCCCGGGTCGCCCCCTCGAAACTGCAGAGTTTCTCCGACGGCTGGCGGCACGTCCGGTTCATGCTCCTCTACCGGCCGATCCCCTTCATCACCGTTCCCGGGCTGATCTTCACGGTCTTCGGCTTCTTTCTGATGGTCATCTTCGCCTTCCGGGGAGAGGTCGAGACCTCGTTCATCCACTCCTTCATCCTCGCCGCCCTCTTCTTCGTCGGCGGGCTCCAGGCGCTCTTTGCAGGGGTCAACATCGCCGTCTACTCGGCCGTGCAGGGCTACGGCGAGGCGGGACCGTTCCTCTCCCGGCTCATGAGTTACCACAGCCTCGAGCGGGAACTCCTCGCCGGGATCCTCCTGATGGCCGGCGGCGGCCTCGTCGGGCTCGGGATCCTCCGCGACTGGGCCGCCGCCGGGTTCGGCCCGCTCTTCCAGATCGCAAACGCCGTCTGGGCGCTGGCCCTCTTCCTTGCCGGGATGCAGGTGGTCTTCTCCGGGATCTTCACGAGCATGGTGCTCTTAAACCGCGGCGACGGGCAGGATTGATCCCTGCGGTCCACGGTGTTCTGGGCACACTTCTATTCCCGCACATTTTATGGGGAGATCTATCCGGTTATATGATTGGCGATACAGTGTGACCCGGAAGAACTGCGAATGGCCGTTTTGTCAGCCAATCAGCAGGAGATAGGATCGATCCCGGCTACCTGTGGGAGACGATGACCGGGGACTACCGCTACTTCATCGTCCGCACCAAAGACGGCCGGCTTGCCGCAGCCTCCTCGGCGGAGATCTACCCCGCCGATGGGAACGTCGAGATGACCGACTTCGCCGTGCACCCGGACTTCCGTGGCAAAAGCCTCTCGGCCCTCCTCCTCTTGCGGATGGAGGAAGCGATGCGGGCGGCCGGGATGAAGACCGCCTTCACCATCGCCCGGGCGCTTTCATATCCGATCAACGCCGTGTTTGCCCGGGTTGGGTATACATGGGCTGGAACCCTGGTCAATAACGCCAACATCTGCAGCGAGTTCAAGAGCATGAACGTCTGGTGCCGGACGCTCGTTAGATGTAGGATCCAGGGACACGGTTCGGGCACGGTACAGGCGTGATCGTGTGAGTTCACGCGAAGTGCGACGGGGACTTCTGGAGATATCCGTGACTGCGGGCGCCCTATGGACCAAGAGCTTTCCGCCCGCGGAGGTGCTCCTGCACGGCATCATGGAATGCTTTGAGAACATCGAGGTCCTGATGCAGGATGGCATAGACCTGTTCGAGATCCAGACCCCAGTAGATGTGAACCAGAACATTGCGAAATCCCGCCAGATCCGAGAGATTGAGGACGAGCGATTCCGGGAGAATCCCTTCTTCACCGAGAATTTCGAACGTTTCCCGATAGCTCGCAGGCTTCCGGAACCGCTCTTCGGCGATTATATCGGTTGCAATATCGATTGCAGACTGGATCCCGAGCATCATGGTGTAGAAGATCATGTTCCGGGTATCCCGGTCGGAGAAGAACTGTTCACGCGGGATGCGTTGATACCGTTCCCAGTCTCTCAACGCATCCTGCAGTTCCTGCATGGGGCGGAGTACTCTCATTGTCCCACCGGCGCAAGAAGCGCCCTGTCCATCCTGTCGTAGAGATACTTGAGATCGAGGTACTTTGCCAGTACATCGGCCTCGAATGCAATTCGCAGGTTCTCATCCCTGGCAAAGACAACCCGACCTGTCTTCACCACTTCGTACTGGAATTTTACAGGTGCCGCGTTGAGAACCCGAAGATCCACTTCATATCTTGGTGTAATGCATCGCTCCAGGTCGGATGCGATCTTCATGGCATACTTGAAGAGTTCGTATGGTGTGCGTTCCCCGGCAACGAGCACCCCTATGTCGATGTCGTGAAAGTCGTCCCGCACAAGGAATGAGCCATAGAGGTACCCCACCAGAAGATCCTCGACGCCGGAGAGGCACCGGCTGATCTCGTTTACCATGTGTTCTCTATCAGGTTCGCTCATAGTTCTCCTCCCGTGCCGCCTGGAGATACAGTGGCTTTGCCTGATACTAGGATTGAGCGGTGGCTGCATAAAAGTAGCGCTGATTCCGGGAGGGCAGGAGGAGATAGTCCATCAACAAGCCCCCGATCCGAATCCTCGCTCCAGCGATCGATGAACGCCTGCAACTCGGTTTCGAGCCGCTGTTTTTGCTCGCATGTAGTGCCGAGGGCGCTCATACAGGTTGATCGCCCTGTCGGCGTGATAAAGATATCGAACGGCAGGTCTGCCGGAGAGGTTCTAGTGCTTTTTGCAGCCTTAATTTTGGAAATCCCCGTCCGCCCGGTCTGGGTTGCCCGTCGCCGTGCACCGGTTCGGGGCGGTGCCGCCTGGCCTGGTGCATCCGGAGATACTCGGATCGGGAGAGAGCGAAGTTTTTGGCATTCTCAAAGAACGCATCGATGAGGTCGGCCTGTTCACGGCTCCAGACCTCGTTTGGAACTTCCCTGGCCGGAGGGCATGCCTCCGGACAAAGGCCAGCCACTCCTGCCGGTTCTTCTCGTGGTCAAACCTTAATTCCATACGGCTCCCCCTGACCTGCAGGCTCTCCATGAACGTTTCCATGGAGATCGCCATCCAGTATCTCCCCGAACAACACCCAGTGGTGGACCACATCCTCGATAGTTACCGGGGGTTCACGCGCCCCCTTCCCGCTCCGCGTCCTTCTTCCGGTACCCCTCGAGGAGGATCGTCGTCAGGTTCTTCACCGGCACGTCCGTACAATCCGCAATATGGAACTCGCAGAACGGGCAGACCGTCACCACCACGTCGGCGCCGGTCGCCTTCACGGCCTCGTCGCGCTTCGCCCCGAGTGCCTTCGCCTCTTCCGGCACCCCCGACCGGACGCCGCCGCCGGCGCCGCAGCACTGCGAGGGCATCTCCACGAACTCCCGGACGGCCTCGCGGAGCAGGGTCCGCGGCTGCTCGCTGATCCCCTGGCCGCGGAGGAGGTGGCAGGGGTCGTGGTAGGTCGCCCTGACGTCGAGCTTCGCCGGGGGCTCGATCCCGTACTCGGTGAGGACCTCCGTGACGTCTTTGACCTCGAACGGCGCCTCGTAATCGTTCTTCAGCGTCGCCCCGCACCCGGCGCAGATCGTCATCACGGTCTTGATTCCCCGGCGGGCGAAGGCCTCGATGTTCTTCTTCTTCAGGTCGTCGAGGAACGACGTCTGCCCCGTCCGGATCAGGGGCGAGCCACAGCAGACCTGGTCGTGGGGGACGATCACCCGGATACCGTTGCGCTTCATTACCTCCATCGCGTCGAGCGCCGTCTGCGGCACCCGGCCGTTGAACATGCACCCGACGAAGAACCCCACCTCACCGCGGACGGGGGCGTCGGGCTCGATAACCTCCGGCACCTGCTCAAGGAAGGTCGGTTGCGTCCGCTCGACGCTCCGTCCGGTCTCCTGCACCAGCCGCGCCACCTCCTGGTGGCGGGGGAGGGTCAGCCCGCGGCGGTTCGCGATCTCCCGGAGTTTCTCGATCGCCTTGCCCGGAATATCGATCTCTTTGGGGCAGACCTCTACGCAACGCTTGCAGGTCGTGCAGTAGAAGAGCCCTTTTGAAATGGCGTCGGTTATCCTGTCCCCCGAGTCGCGGGGGTCGAGGGCAAGGCGCATCTCCTGCCGGAGCACCGTCGGACCGGCGAACTCCGTCACCTGGAGCGCCGGGCAGGCAGATACGCAGCAGAGGCACTCGATGCAGTCCCGGAGTGGCTTGATCGCCTCGATCTCCTCACGTGCCGGGAGCCCTGCGTCCGGCGCCGGGCATATCCGGGCGATCTTTGCGATCACCGGCTCCAGGTCGACCATCAGGTCCTTTAGAACCGGGAGCGCCAGCGGTTCAACCGTCATCCCGTCCCGGGCCTCCGCCATGCAGGCGAGGACGGGCTTTCCATCCACCTGGACAGCGCAGCTCCCGCACTGTCCGGACCCGCAGCAGTAGCGGTAGGCGAGCGTCGGGTCGTGCTCGTCACGGACGGCGTGAAGAGCGTGGAGCACCCGGGCGCCCTCGTTGACCCGGACGGCGTACTTTTCGAAGTGCGGCTCCGCGTCCACGGCCGGGTCGTAGCGCGAGATCCGGATCGTGATCGTCTTCATGCTGCCACCTCCCGCCGCTCAATCCCTTCCCGGGTGAGTGAGATGTAAGTGTGGGAGAACGGCGACGTCGCCGGGTCGGTCACGATCTCCGCGTCCAGCCTGACATGGGCCCCCCGATTCTCGGGCCGGAACAGAGCACAGCGGACGATCAGGGACGCCGTGGTGCACATGTTCCGAACCGTGCAGCAATCGAGGAGGTTCGCGGTCGAAGCGGCGCAGAGCCGTGTGTCCGCAAGTCGGCGGACATGCCCGAGCGCCGTCCGGAGGTCGGGGGCGCTCCTGAAGATTCCGGCCTGGCTCCACATCGTGAGTTTCAGGTCCTTCCTGACATCCGCGGGATTTATCGCCCCCTCGAAGAAGCCGTCGAGCATCCGGAGTTTCTCGTCGATTGCGCTCTCATCGATCCGGCCGCTCCGTGCGGGCGACTTCCCGGCGAACTCCCCGGCGCGTTTTCCGAAGACCTGCGTGTCGGCAAGGGCGTTTCCGCCGAGACGGTTTGCGCCGTGCACCCCGCCGGTCACTTCGCCGCAGGCAAAGAGACCCTTAAGGGTCGTCCGGCACTCCGGGGTGATCCGGAGCCCGCCCATGATGTGGTGAGCGGTGGGCGCCACCTCCATCGGCTCCCGCCGGATATCCACGCCGAACGCGAGGAACTGCTCGAGCATCACCGGGAGCCGGCTCTCGATCCGTTCCGCGGGGAGGTGGGTCACGTCCAGGTAGACCGCGCCCCGGCTCGTCCCGCGCCCCTCCAGCACCTCGGTCGCGATCGCCCGCGCCACCACGTCCCGGGTGGAGAGTTCCATCCGTTCGGGGTCGTAGCGCTCCATGAACCGCTCCCGCCGCGCGTTTAAGAGAATACCCCCCTCGCCCCGGACCGCTTCCGTCACCAGGCGGCCGCGGGCATCGTAGGGGTAAATCGCTCCGGTGGGATGGAACTGAACCATCTCCATATCGATCAGCTCCGCGCCCGCCCGGTAGGCCATCGCGAACCCGTCGCCGGTTCCGGCGGCGGAGTTCGTGGATATATCGTATGCCTGCGTCCCCCCGCCGGTCGCAAGCACCGTCGCGTCTGCGCGGAAGAGCACGAGATCCCCGTCCCGGTCGAGAGCGATCGCACCTGCGACCGCGCCGTTCTCGTCTTTCATCAGGTCAATGACCGAGACCTCCTGGTAGAGCTGCGTATCGGTCGCGTCGAGGCGGTCGAGGAGTGTCATGATCATCTCGTGGCCGGTCCGGTCCCCGGCATAGCAGGTCCGGGGGAACCGCTGGCCGCCGAACGGCCGCTGCGCGACCTGCCGGTCCTCCGTGACGTCAAAGACCGCGCCCCACCGGACGAGGTCGGCCATCCGCTCCGGCGCCTCGCGGACCAGTGCGTCCACGAGCGCGGGATCGTTTAAGTACGCCCCGCCCTTCAGCGTATCCTCATGGTGGACCCGGATAGAGTCCTGGTCCCGCAGCACGGCGTTATAGCCGCCTTCTGCCATCGTCGTGCACCCGCCCTTGCCGGCGATGGTCTTGGAGACCATGACCACGCCGCCGTACCGGGAGGCCTCGATGGCAGCCCGTACCCCGGCGCCGCCGCTTCCGATAACCAGCACGTGCGCGTCCACAATCTCGTCTACAAGCATCTTATTAGTCGGTGCGTTGTATAATACCATAAAGTAATTGCAGGGGACGAGTGAGCCAGAATGAGGCTTTTAATGAAATTTGGCGGCACCTCCGTCGGTGAGGCGGACTGTATCCGGCGTGTCGCAGACATCGTGGAATCGTATCGTGCAGCAGGCGACGAGGTCGCGGTGGTCGTATCGGCGTGCTCGGGAGTTACCGACCAGATCATCGCGGTGGCCGACGAGGTCGTATCGAGCAAGGAGCAGCCCCCGATCGGGACACTTCTTTCGGCGATGCGGACCCGGCACACCCGGCTCCTCGCGGAGACCGCTCCCGACTACGTCGACGAGGTGACGGCGGTCATCGATGACCGGCTCACCCGGCTGCAGAACATCCTCACCGCGGTGCACACCTTGAAGGAACTGACTCCCCGGTCCCGCGACTACATCATCTCCTTCGGGGAGCGGCTCTCCGCTCCGATCGTGAGCGCCGCTCTGCGGCAGCGCGGCATCCCTTCGGTCGTCCTCGACGGCGCCGAGGCCGGGATCGTCACGACCGCGAACCATGGGGATGCCCGCGCTCTCCCGGCGAGCGAAAAGAGTATCCGGAGCCGGGTCGCTCCGCTGCTCGTCGATACTGTCCCGGTGATCATGGGTTTCATGGGGGCGACCGAGCAGGGTGTCATCACCACTCTCGGCCGGAGCGGTTCCGACTACTCGGCCGCTGTCGTCGGTGCCGGGATCGATGCCGACGAGGTCTGGATCTGGACCGATGTCGACGGGGTGATGACATCCGACCCCCGGATCATCAAAGACGCCCGGGTCCTCGCCGACATCTCCTACCTCGAGGTGATGGAACTCTCCTACTTCGGCGCGAAGGTCCTCCACCCGCGATCAATCGAGCCCGCGATGCAGAAGGATATCCCGATCCGGGTCAAAAACTCGTTCAAGCCCGAAGTCCCCGGCACCCTCGTCCTCAGGGACAAGCACCAGGAGAAGCGGGTGGTCAAGGCCCTCGCCCTGATCGAGAAGGTTGCGCTGGTCAACGTCAACGGTGCGCAGATGGTCGGCCGCCCCGGTGTGGCAAAGACTATCTTTGAGGCGCTTGCCGAGCGGGAGGTGAACGTCATGATGATCTCGCAGGGTTCCTCCGAAGCCAACATCTCCCTCATCATCGACGAGTCGCACCTGGATGCCGCGATTGCCGCCCTCAACCCGATCGTGAAACAGGGTATCGTGCGCGAGGTCACCTACGACCGGGATGTCGCCGCGGTCGCGGTCGTAGGTGCGGGGATGGCCGGCACCCCGGGGACGGGTGGCCGGATCTTCTCCGCGCTCGGCCGGGCCTCTATCAACGTCACGATGATCTCGCAGGGCTCAAGCGAGGTGAACGTCTCTTTCGTCGTGAAGGGTGGGGACGGCAAGCGGGCCCTGCAGGTGCTGCACGACGAATTCCGGTTATCGAAGAACTCTGACGACACGGAAGATGCGAAGGCTTCTTCCTGCCGTGCTGAAGAGCATACCTATCGTGAAGCCGGGGTCGATATCGACCTCGAGGCCCGTGCGGTGCGGGCGCTGATCGATTCCCTCATCTACCGGCGGACCGGCGCTTTTTCGATGCTCGGGAAGGTCGGGCACTTTGCCGGGCTGATCGACTTTGATCCCTACGTTCTCGCGCTCGCGGTCGACGGCGTCGGGACCAAGATGCTTGTTGCGGACGCCCTGCAGGACTGGCACACCGTCGGGATCGACTGCATTGCGATGAACGTGAACGACCTCTACGTGATGAACCTTGAGCCCGTGGCGTTCGTCGACTACATCGCGACCGACGCTCTCTCACCCGGGAAGATGGCCCAGATCGGCGAGGGCTTGAACGAGGGGGCCCGGCTCGCAAACATGAACATCGTCGGCGGCGAGACCGCGACCCTCAAGGGGCTCGTGAACAGCCTCGACCTTGCAGGGACCTGCCTTGGGGTGCAGAAGAAGGGGAAGGTCGTCACCGGCGAGGGGATCGTTCCCGGTGATGTAATCGTCGGGGTCCCCTCAAGCGGCATCCACAGCAACGGCTTAACCCTTGCTCGCAAGGTCGTCGAGGACTGCGCCTCTTACGATACCCGTCTCTCGAACGGCAAGACCCTCGGCGAAGAACTCCTGACGCCCACCCGGATCTATTCAGAGGTGCTCCGGGTGACGGAGGCCTGTACGATCCACGGGATGTGCCACGTCACCGGCGGCGGCCTCCTGAACTTCAAGAGGCTCTCGGAGTACGGGTTCTCCTTCACTGACCCCCTCGAAGTCCCCGAGATCTTCCGCTGGTTGCAGAAGGCCGGCGGGATCAGTGATGGGGAGATGTACCGCACCTTCAACATGGGCATGGGCTACGCCTTCGTCGCCCCGGCCGAGAGCGTCGCCACGATCCAGTCGATTATCCCCGAAGCCCGGGTGGTCGGCGAGGTGACGGAGGAGGCGGGGGTGCGGCTCAGGGGTGTGGAGGTCCGGTGAAGAGGATTCTCAAATCCCTTCCTCTTGAGACGTTTTTACCGGGTGGCGGATGGAGCACCTGTAGCCCACCCCCGGACGGAGTTCGAGCACCGTGAGCGCCTGGTGGTGGGGGGTCCGTTTGAGGGGTGATGCAAGAGCGCCCCGTTGTGAGGAGCACGGTGCTGAGCATCGCATGACGAGCACTTCCCGGCGGACGTTATGAACAGAGGGAGGCGAAGCGCCGGGGGCGCGGGCTTCAGCCGAGCATTATCTTGATCTGTTCGTCGGATGGTACCATCTCCTTCCGTGCCCTGCACCGGCTTCCCCGACGGTCTGAGGACGACTGCGGCATAGTGGCGCAACAGTCGTACGGGTTTGCCATAAGAAAAACCGGCCCGGCACCTGTCCCCCGCAGCCTGCATACCATTCCCGACCAGCCGATTGTTGCACGCTGGAAATCTTTATCTGGGAGGTATGCCTCTCAAAGTGGTCGTGGAGGAATGAACATGGCAGCAATGGGTGAGGCCCCCGTGGCCAAAGTCATCGAGTTGATCGGCAGTTCCCCGACCGGATGGGAGGATGCCGCGGCAAATGCAGTGAAGGAAGCCGCTAAAACCGTTAAAAACATACGGCATGTCTACCTGAAAGAGTGTACCGCGAAGGTGAAAGACGGTAAAATCGTGGAATACCGTGCCAACGTGAACGTAACGTTCATCGTGGAAAGGGAGAGTTGACCTTTTCCCATAATCCTCTTCTGAGGGCCTTTTTCGAGGTGCCTTCCCAGGCCGGTGAAGATTGGTGAAAACTCCGCCTCGCCTTCCGTAAGGTCCATGGGTCGAGGGGATCGCGTGAGTTCCCGGCCCTGCCTTTCCACGCCCTCTCACTCTGTTCTCGTCTCCTCCCATCCGATGCAGACCCTGACCGGCACCCTGCCTTCGAGCGAAGCCGCGACCGGCGAGCGCCGGTAGCCGTGATGCACGAGTTCCTCGATCCTCTCCCGCGGCGCGTCGGCATCCACCCGAACGGTCAGGCGGATCTCCGCGAGGCCGGGCCGGGCGTTGTCGGACAATTCCAGGAACGCCCCCAGGTCAAGGTCGCCCGCAACATCGATCTCGATCGAATCGACCTCAATGCCCTCTTCCGCCGCGCTGTAGGCGATACCGACCGCGATGCAGGCGGAAAGACCCGTCAGCACCAGTTCCGTCGGGCTCGCCCCCTGGTTGGTCCCGCCGAGGACGGCCGGTTCGTCGGCCGGGATGGCGAAGTTGCGGACGATCGTGGTGGAGTGCGCGCCACCGTTCCAGCTCGTGATGCCGGAGAGGGTCTTTTTGCCCGCTGTCGGATCCTTCCGCAATGCCTCCTTGAGGGCATTCACCCTCTCCATGTCGACCCCGTTTTGCATCATTGTACCGGCTCCCTTCGGATCAGACGATCGGTTCCGGCGATCTTCCTGTCGACCGCATGAGCCGCAGCATCTCATCGGGATCGGTCGTCGGGATGTCGCAGGCGTAGTTGGTGCAGACATACGCCGTCGCCCTCCCTTCGATCATCACGACGTCCCGGGTAAACCCGGCCACCTCTACTATCTCCGGGTTCTCCTCGTCAGCGGGGCGGAAGATGACGACGGCGTCGGGCGCGTAGTGCGACCGGATGGTGCGGACCATAGCCTTCGTGTCATCCGCATCCGGGACCCCGGTTATGATCACCTCGAAGTTCGGCTCCAGCATGAACTCAAGGCCGGTGAGGAAGTGAGCGTAGGCGGTAGGAGACTCGCGGACGGTATCGGCAAAGACCTGCCGCATCCGGTTCGTCGTCTCCTCGAGTTCGAGGTTCGCCGTCATCCGGCCGAGGGCGAAGAGGGCGTACATGGCCACGCTGTTGCCGGAGGGTATCGCCCCGTCGTAGACCGGTTTCTGGCGGACGGGGGCGTCACTATCGTCCGGCACGAAGAAGAACCCACCATGGCTGCAGTCCCAGTAGTGGGCGACGAGGTCGCGGGAGAGTTCGGTGGCGGTCCGCAGGTAGCGGGGGACAAACGATGCCTCGTAGACCTCGATGAGCGCCCAGATCATGAACGCGTAGTCGTCGAGGGTCGCGGCGAGATCGGCATCGCCGTTCCGGTAACGGTGGAGGAGCCGGCCGTCCGGCCGGCGAAGGTTGGTGAGGACGAACGCGGCTGCCTTCTCCGCGGCCGCCAGGTACTCCGGGTCGTCGAAGGCCCTGGCTGCCTTCGCGAGGGCAGCGATCATAAGAGCGTTCCAGTCGGTCAGGATCTTATCGTCCTTTGCCGGACGTACCCGCTCGTTTTGGGCTGCGAAGAGCTTCTGCCGGCAATTCTCCACGAACCACGCCAGGTCATCCTCCGACGTCGAGAAGACGTGGACCCAGGATGCCAGCGGCCGCCGCAGGCGGAGGATGTTTTTGCCCGTCTTCCTTCCCCCGGGTTCTATGCGGTAGTTGCCGGGCTCTGTGACGCCGAATATCCGGGAAAAACGCTCCCCATCCTCATCCCCGAGGATCCGGAGGATCTCATCCTTCGTCCAGAGGTAGAACTTCCCCTCCTCGCCCTCACTGTCAGCATCCTCCGCCGAGTAAAAGCCGCCGGCGGGATCGGTCATCTCCCGCAGGACATAGGTGATCGTCTCCCGGGCGGTTCTCGCAAACTCCTCCCTTCCCGTCGCGAGGTACGCCTCCGTGTATGCCATAACAAGAAGCGCCTGGTCGTAGAGCATCTTCTCGAAGTGCGGGACGAACCATTCCGCATCCGTAGAGTAGCGGTGGAATCCGTAGCCGAGCTGGTCGAAGATTCCGCCCCGCCGCATGGCATGCAGCGTCTTCTCGACCATCGAGAATGCCGGCTCCTTCCCGGTCCGGTATCCGTAGCGGAGCAGGAATATGAGGTTATGCGGCGTCGGGAACTTCGGCGCATCCCCAAACCCGCCGTTCTCTCCGTCAAATACCCGGAAGAAGGTGTCGTACCCCTCATCCAGGACCGCTTCAGAGAGATCGCCCTCACCGGGAGGGGTCCGGGCCGCGCTCTGCAGCGCCTGGAGCACCTGGGCGCCGGCGTTCTCGAGTTCCTGCCGCTGGGTCTGCCAGACCTTGTTTATCCGGGGGACGAGGTCCAGAAGGCCGGTCATTCCGTAACGGCTCTCCTTTGGGATGTAACTTGCTGCAAAGAACGGTTTTTTGTCGGCAGTCATGAAGATGGTGAGCGGCCACCCTCCGGCCCCGGTCAGCGCATGGGCGGCTGCCATGTAGACCTGGTCGATATCCGGCCGCTCCTCGCGGTCCACCTTGATGCAGACGAAGACGTCGTTTAAGAGTTTCGCGACCTGCGGGTCTGCAAACGACTCTTCCTCCATGACGTGGCACCAGTGGCAGGCCGAGTAGCCGATAGAGAGAAATATCGGTTTGCCCTCCTCTCGCGCCCGCGAGAACGCCTCCTCACCCCAGGGGTACCAGTCGACGGGGTTATGGGCGTGCTGGAGCAGGTATGGACTCTGTTCGTGGATCAGCCGGTTCGGTGGCAATTCTTCCCGCACCGGTGCTTCTGGCGCTTCCGGGTCATGTCCGCGTGCCGGGTTCATATTCCTGACGTGCTGATGCAGGCTAATAAAGGTGACTCTTCCCGGTGGAAAGGACGCTCCGAGGGGTGAAAAACCTGCCTTTGCACCGCCGGGGTGGAGGGCGCCTTGCGGTGCCCCGGCATTAAAAGTGAAGAGGTCCCGGCCGGATGCCTTCTTCACTCCGCGATGGGGATCTCCTTCGTCTCCTCCGCGACCGGCTGGACATAGGGGACATCCACGGCCAGGAGGCCGTTTCTGAAGGTCGCCTTCGCCGCATTGGGATCGACCGGGCAGCCTATCGCGTAGGTCCCGACGTAGCGGACGTCGCCGCGGGATGCGTCGATGGAGAAACTGGTCTCCTGCATTTTAAAGGTAATATCCTTCTTCTCAACGCCCGGCAACTCGATCTCGATGTGAAGGTTCTCTCCGTCCTCATCCGAGTAAGCGCAGACATAGGGTGCGACTCTCAATGCTGCCATCTCATAACCTCCTATTCGGCAACAGAGGGGTGAGGGTGCTATTTAACGTTTGCCTCTCCCCGTGACCCTGCCCGGACGCGGCGCCAACCCGCCGCCCCGGGGTGCGGGCGGCCGTACCCACGGAGGCGGAGGTTTTATCCTGTGCTCATCAAGTATCATGCATGAGCGAGCGGTTCATCTCGAACGGGCAAGGAGACCCCCTGCGCACGCTGGGGGAGGAATTGCCCGCAGCAAGCCCCGTACACTTTCGCCCCGCGGCTATTCTTCATGACAGATGAGCCCCAACAATAAGAGATAATGGCACTGCGGGTTGTCAGCAACTATCTCCGTCTTCCCCAGAAGACCTTCTGGATCATCGACACGCTCGCGTACCATGCCAAGAGTTTGTATAATGTTGGACTGTACAACGCCCGGCAGCACTACGCCACACACCAGGAGAACCGTCAGATCCTTCAGGGGATCCGGCCGGATCTCACCTCCAAGGTAGATGTGCTGGTCGGACCCTACCTTCCCTACACCCGAAAGAAGGGCTTCCCCTACAAAGAGTACAGTACCTACGTGCAGTCAAAACCGAACGAAAACTACGGATTACTGCACAGTGATACCGCTCAGCAGACCCTAAAATCCGTTGAAGAAGCTTACAAGAGTTACTTCGGGTTGCTGGCCCTGTACCGCACGGGACAGCTCGAAGACTGTCCGCGTCCTCCCCACTATCTCCCGAAGGACGGCCGGTTCAAGCTGGCGTTTCCCCGGGCGCACCTGACGATCCGCAACGGGTCCGTGACGCTCGGCATGTCTCTCAAGTTCCGGAAGTTGCACGGTCTGACGGGGAAGGAGCTCACGTTCCCGATCCCGCCGTGCATCAAGCCGCACCAGGTTCGGGAGGTCACGATCCTGCCGGTCAACGGCGGGAAGGCGTACAAGATCGAGTTCTGTTACAGAGTTCCCGCGAAGCCGAAGAACCTCGACCCGAACCAGTACCTTGCGATCGACCTCGGACTCAACAACTTTGCGACGCTGGTTGACACTGCCACCGGGGCTGCCGTCATTCTCGACGGTAAGCGTATCAAGTCAATTAACCGGTGGTACAACAAAGAGAACGCACGGTTGCAGAGCATCAAGGATAAGCAGAAGATTGAGGGCATCACGAAGCGGCAGGCCCGGTTGCTGAAGAAGCGGGACTGCCGGATCACCGAAGCGATGAACCGATACGTGGCCTGGATCGCGAACTATGCCATCCAGCACCGGATCGGGACGATTATTCTCCCTCGCTGGGACGGGATCAAGGATAAGATCAACCACGGCAAGCGGGGGAACCAGAACTTCGTGCAGGTACCCTACTTCAAGTTCCGGCAGAAACTGAAGAGCAAGTGCGAACTGTATGGGATCCGATTTGATGACACCCACTCAGAAGCCTACACCTCGCAGGTCGATGCCCTGAACCTGGACCCGATCCGCAAACCCCCCTACGGGAAGACCCGCAGAATCAAGCGCGGATTATACCGGAATGCTCTGGGCACCCTGATCAACGCCGATGTCAACGGCGCTCTGAACCACCTGAGAAAGGTAGCCGGTGATTCCGTGATTCCACGGATAATCGGTAGGGGCCGCGTCAACCGGCCCGTGCGAATAAGGACGGCTTTTGAACGGTCAACCTTCGCACCTATTAAATTGCAGCCCTGTACCCCGCAAGGGATCCCGGCAGCAAGCCCCCTGCGTTAGCGGGGGGTAGTTGACCCCGCGGTTCGAGAACGCCGGGGTGGTCGGAACCTGCACGCCGATCGGGCGCTACGATCTCTGGACGCTCGAGGCCGACGGGCGATGCAAAAATTGTGGGGTCACGGGCCCGCACGACCTCGCGATCGGGTCCAACCATTTCACGACCCGGTGCCGCAACTGCGGCTACACGCATTTCTACCGGTTCAATCTGGAGTATATGGGAAAGCGCCCCATCGGCGAAGCCGAAGAGGTCAGCGCTCCTCCCGCACCATAGTGATCGCGCCTTTCGGGCACTCGTTCGCGCAGATGCCGCACCCCTTGCAATAATCGAGGTCGATGTTGAGTTCTTCGTCGATGACCCCATCCGGGCAGTACTGGGCGCAGAGCCCGCAGGCGTTGCACGTCTCCTTGTCCACCACGGGCCGGAACGTCCGCCAGGTACCTGTCTTCCCCGACGCGGCCTCTTTCGGCCTGCTGAGCGCAAGTCTCTCTCTCATATCTTCAGCTCCTCGTATGCCGCCTTGGCAGCCTTCACGTTCCGCTCGTCGCTAAACATCTCCCGGATCGCCTGCTCCGCCGAGGGGAGGGTGACGATGCCCATCTTCGCGAGCGCCCCGAGCACCGGGGTGTTCAGGATGGGACTTCCCGCGACCACCAGGTTCTCGGCGAGCGCGATCCCGGTCAGGTCGACGTGACGGCAGGTCCCGTTGCACCCGGCAACAGGGTGGGCGCTGTTCAGGAGAACCGCCCCGTCGGCCTTGAGGCCGTCCAGGACGTCGACAACATCCATAATACTCGTATCGAGTACGATCACGAGGTCCGGCTCGTGGATCTGGCTGTAGACCTTGATCGGTTCGTCATCGATCCGGACGAACGAGACGACCGGCGCCCCGCGCCGCTCCGCCCCGTAGAAGGGGCATGCCGTTGCATATTTCCCGTCTCTGAACGCTGCGAGGGCGAGAAGTTTCGCGGCCGTGACGCCGCCCTGCCCGCCCCGGGAATGAATCCTGATCTCATACATGGTCGCTCACCCCGAACCACATCTCCTCGCCGGGATGCCGGTTTCGGACAAAATCCGCGATATCGTTGTAGGTGACCTCCTGGCCGCCAAGGCCGGCGATCACGCTGTAAGGTTCGATGCCGGTCTTCGACCGGATCGAGTGCGCCACCACGCCCCCAAAGCCGAAGGAGTAGTCGCGGTCGATCACCACGACCTCCCGGCCGGCAAGGTCGAGGTCCGGGAAGGGGCGGAACCAGCGCAGGCGCATGGAACCTGCCTTAACCCCCTCATCGCGGAGATGGTCGATCGCCACCTCGGCCTCTTTCCCGAGCGATCCCATGGCGACGACGATGACCTCGGCATCCTCGCACCGGTAATCCTCGGTTGGGCCGTAGGCGCGGCCGAACCGCCCGGCGAACTCGCGCTCGACCTCCGCGATCACATCGCGGGCGTCGCGCATCGAGCGCTCGATATCCCAGCGGAACCGGAAGTAGTCGGCCGGCCCGGTCATGGGGCCGTAGCCACGCGGATTCTCTGTGTCGATGGCGTGCGGGAGGCGGAAGGGAGGCAGGAAGTCACCGATCTCGACGGTCTCGAGCGCCTGTGTGATGTGGCTCAATGCGAACCCGTCCAGGTTGACCATCACCGGGAGGAGAACCCTCTCGTCCTCGGCGATCCGAAACGCCATCAGGGTGGCGTCGTAGGCTTCCTGGACCGTGCCCACAAAGACCTGCAGCCAGCCCGTGTCGCGCTGGGAGAAGGCGTCGGTATGCTCTGCCCAGGTGTTCCACCCGGGCCCGAGAGCGCGGTTGACGTTCGCCATCACAATCGGCAGGCGCGCGCCCGCAGCCCAGTGGACCATCTCGTGCATGTAGAGGAGGCCGTGCGAACTCGTCGCCGTGAACGTCCGGACTCCCCCGACGCTCGCTCCGATGCAGGCCGCCATGGCCGAGTGCTCGCTCTCCACCGGGATGTAGCGGCTTGCAAGGTCGCCGGAGGTGACATAGTCGGCGATCTGCTCGACGATCTCGGTCTGGGGGGTGATCGGATATGCGGCGACGACACCCGGCTTTGCGGCCTTCACTGCGGCCGCCACCGCTTTGTTGCCGGTTGCGATCGTCAGCATACGCCTGCCTCCTCGCGGGAGAACCGCTGGATGTTCTGCTCCACCTGCTGGCGCATCAGATCGAGGGTCTCAGGGCTCAGGTTCTTGAACCTGCCCTGGCCCTTGATGTAATCTTCGAGGGGCGCGGGGCGCTTCATCGCCGCCTTCGACGGGCCGCTGATCGCGAGTTTCCCGAACTCACGCTCGTAAAGGATCCAGGTCCCGGTCTTCACGGCGAGTTTCCCCATCTCGACGGTCTTTTCCGTGGGGTAGCGCCATCCCGGCGGGCACGGCGCGAGGATGTGGATGAACTTGGGCCCTTCAATCGAGAGCGCCTTCTTGACCTTCTTGTAGAGATCGAGGGGGTAGGCGCTGCAGGCAGTCGCCATGTAGGGCGGGTTGTGCGCCTCGACGATCCGGTCGAGGTCCTTCTTGGCCGTGGGTTTGCCGCCGGGGGTCGTGGTGGTGCGTGCCCCGAGCGGTGTCGAGCCCGATCGCTGCATGCCGGTGTTGCCGTATGCCTCGTTGTCGTAGCAGATGTAAAGGAAATTGGTGCCGCGCTCAAAGGCGCCGGAGAGCGCCTGGATCCCGATGTCGACCGTGCCGCCGTCGCCTGCGTAGACGATGACGTTGGTCTTTTTCCCGGTCGCTGCAAAGGATTCGCTCATGCCGGAGGCGCAGGCGGCGGATGCGGCAAATGCTACATTATAGACGGGCACGTTCATCGCCGTGCCAGGATAAATCCCCTGGATGACGCTGGTGCAGCAGGCGGGTACGACCAGGACAGAGTCGGGTCCGGCAGCTTTGAGCACGTAACGCAGACACAGGGAAGAGCTGCACCCCGCACAGGCGGACGTGCACTTATAGAGATACTCCTCCTTTGGAATCGCTGACAAATTGCTTACACTCCTCTCATCTATATCTGTCATCAATTGTAATGAGAGTTTTGCGATCTTTTTCCCGGGCACCCGGTGGCCTTCCGCGGGAATGACTGCTGAAAATACGTCGGAATGAAATATGCACAGAAAAACGGGGCGGGGGCGGAGTCCGGTTGTACCGGAATTCTGCCTGCCCCCCACTTACTTTCGTTCAGTTTCCGGCGTTCTGTCCGGGGGCGCGCCTCTCCCGTGTCGGGGCCGGGCGAAACAACCGGCGGATCAGGCCGACGTAACATTTCAGGCAGAACGGCGTGAAGACCCATACCCCCATCTCCAGGAGGGGAAAGAGGCCTTTGCGGCGTATCCGGTAACGGTAGCTCTCGAGATTCATCTTCATGTAAACCGGCGCGATCTCCTCGAACCACCGGGCTCTGGTGAGCCTGCCTTCGGCGACCGTCCGCGAGATCTCATCGAGGAAGTCCAGGATCTCCATATCCAGGGGCCCCTCTGCGGGACGGGGGGTGAAATCGTCATCGATGATGAGCGGTATCGCCTTGTACTCCCCGACGACGCCGTTCTTTTGCAGGTCGACCGAGAGCATAATCGCCTCCCGTGAGATGTTGTGGGGCCACTGAGGCTCGAACTGGAACATGCCAAGCGAGTAGGCGATCAGCCCTCCATGGTAGCGTTCGACCGCCTGCATGGTATGGGGGTGGTGGCCGAGGATCAGGGTAGCCCCTGCATCGATGAGCCGGTGAGCGAGGTCGATCTGCTCAGGGGACGGGTAGTAGGCCATCTCCGTTCCCCAGTGCAGCGAGATGGCGATATGGTCGCACCGGCCCTTAAGTGACGCGATATCCCTGAAGACATCCTCTTCGATCAGCCGGTTGACCGAGATCTCGCGCGATATGGCGAGTTTCCCGATCGTATAGCCCGCAAACCCGATCGAGATGCCGTTCTTCTCGAGGATAACCGGCTCCTGCCGGTCTGCGGTCGCCGATCCGCCGATGGCGACGATGCCTCGTCTGTCGAGTGCCTTCAGGGTGTTTTTGAAGCCATCGGTGCCAAGGTCGCCGGAATGGTTGTTTGCAACGCTCATGACGTCGAACCCGGCTTCCGCCAGGTGTCGGGCCGCATCCGGGCATGTGAAGATCACGTGGTGCTTCTCTGCCGGATCTCCGGTGTCCGAGAGGGTGGTCTCGAGGTTCCCGAAGAGGATGTCCTTATCCTGGAGGAGATGGCGGACCTCTCCGAACGGGTAGCCGTTGTTCACAGTCCGGGCCCATGTATCTCCTACTGCCATTAACCTGAGTTTTTGCATGCTTCTCACACCGAAATGCCCCACTGGCCCAGCGGCAGGTCCTGTATCAGGAACTGGTATTTGCCGCGCCGGGTGCGGGGAATTGTCTCGACGAAGCGGATGGTTACATCCACTCCGCCTTCAAATTTTTTGTCGAGTTCCCGGAGGATGCGTTCCGTATCGCGGTCGGTATACCCCGGTTTTCTCACGAGCTTCATCAGGACTTCTCCTTCCCTCCTCTGGTAAAACTGGAACTGTGCAACGTTGTCAAAGACATCGGAGTGCATATTCACCGCCGTCATCGATATGAACCGGTGATCCTTCGTCACAATAAACTCCTGAAGTCGCCCCTCCACCCTCTCAAGCACCGAATAGGCACGGCCGCAGGTGCATGGGGTCTCCCCGAGGACCGCGACGTCCATGGTCCGGTAGCGGATAAGGGGACAGATAGGGTTTACGAGGCTCGTCGTGACCACCTCGCCCATCGCGCCCGGCTCCTCGACGGGCCGGCCGTCTCGGCCGATCAGCTCGACGATTCCGTATTCGGGGAAGATGTGGTATCGGGTGCTCTCCTCGCACTCGCCGGCAAGCACCGTCTGCTCGGAGTTCCCGTACCAGGAAAAGACGCGGCACCCGAACGCCTCCTCGAGTAGATTCCTCTGCCAGGGGTAGAGGTTCTCGGACCCGCAGAGGACAGCTTTGACGGTGGGGAACGGCTCGACGCCGTGCTCCCGCATATACCGTGCCAGGATCACGGCTATCGAGGGATATGCCTGGATGAACCGGGGCTTGAACCTCTGGATCCGGTCGATGTAGGCGGGGAGTGTCTCTTCGGTCATCTGGTGGGAAGACATCAGCAGCCACCGGCCGAGGAGTGCCTTCTTCCAGAAGACGCCGTCTCTGGCGGACCCGACGATGTAGCCGCGGAGGACAGCGCAGCGATCGGTGAACCGGTAGCCGACGCGGTCCCACTGAGTCTTCATGAACGCCCATTCCCGGGCCCGGGAGACCCCTTTCTCGTAGTAGAACCCGACCGGGATCCCGGTGGAGCCGCCGGTGGTGACATACTCGAAGGCCGTCTCCGGGTAATTCCGGGCTTTTAAGTCAGGGAGGTTGTTCTGGAGATCCTCCCGGGTCAGGAAGGGAAGGAGGTCGAGGTCTTTGGGCGTCTGGATGTCCTCGGGCACGAGGCCGCGTTCCCGGAAGACCCGGCGGTAGTAAGGGACGTTTCTGTAGGCGTGGTCGAGCAGGTGCGAGAGCGCCTGCGCCTGGTAGGCTGCGAGTTCCTCAGGGCTCCACCGGCGGGACCGCTTGAGGAGAGTGTAGGTTCTTCTGTACACGGAGTATGCGGGAAGGATGCGGAGTGCCCTCGCTGTCACAGAATCTTCGACCCGGAGAGTTTTTAATCCCCGATGATTCATCCGCACACCCATCGCCATTGCCCATATCGATACTCTGCATTAAACGTTGTGCTCCCGGTGGGGAGGTGGCATCCATGATATATGGTATCCCCGGGCATGCATATCTTCAGAAGAAGTTTTCAGAATACGGGATGGAGACCAGATCCCGGCCTGATGCACGGCAAAAGTGTTTCAGGAACTCGGGGAAGAGGTTTTTCTCCGAGATGATCACCCAGATGTCACCGTACGCACCTGATCCGTTCCCCTCCCACGAACGAAATGAGACATCGTCCATGGCAAGGAGGCGGAGTACGACCATGCCCCTACCTCACGTGTCTCCGTATATAATGCTTCCTGTCCGGCCCGGGATCGCGATCCCGGGCACCCCGGGCCCCTCAGGCGATCCGTTGCGGGATCCGGCGGACCCTGAGAAAGGTATATGGACCCGGGCGGTGATTAGAGGCCATCGAGCAGCAGATAGCACGACAGGGCCGGGGTGATGGAAGGAATGACCATGAAACGAGTTGACGACAGAGATGCCTGGGATTCGTTCATCGATGACAGCCCCTCAGGACTCCTCTTTCATAAGTGGGATTACCTGCACCTGACAGCAAAGCATACGGAGAGTACGCTCCTTCCGTACGCAGTTTATAAAGGAGATGAACCGATCTGTGTATTCCCACTCTTTTGCAGGCGGATACATGGTATTAACGCTGTCTTCTCCCCTCCGCCGCTCACCGTGATACCCCACCTCGGGTGCGTGATGAGCAGGAAGTTTGGCGAGCACAAACAGAGCAAGAAAGAGTCTCTTCTCGGGATGGTTGCAGAGGAGATCCGCCAGGAGATCCGGGATCTCTCGCCGAACTATCTCTCGATCGCCTTTGTTCCGGAGTTCAACGATATACGCCACTACCTCTGGGACCGGTGCGAAGCACGGGTCCGGTATACCTATACCCTTGATCTCGACCGGCCGCTTGAGGACCTCTGGAACAGCCTCCACTACAAGCTCCGGAACAAACTGAAGAAGGAGGCGAAAGCCGGTCTCCGGCTGGAAAGAAGCGGGGATATCTCCACGCTTCATCGGCTCATCGCCGATCGTTACCGGGACCCGTCGCTTGACATCCCGCCCATCAAGCGGGAATACCTCGAAGACCTCGTGCGGGCCTACCCGGACAGGATCGGGATCTATAGCCTTTACGATGAACAGGACGAGGTCGCGGCCGTGGTTGCAGCGCACGAGTACAAGCGGTTTCTGCTCTGGATGGGGACCCCGAAGGTCGAGACCGGCCATGCCGGGAACGAGTATCTTCAGTGGCTCCTGATAGAGCGTGCACAGGCCGAAGGTTACCGAACGTTTGAGAACATGGGTGCGAACAACCCGGACCTGGTATTCTTCAAGTCGAGGTTCAACCCGGATCTTACGATGTACTTCGAGATCGAGCAGAAGGATCTTCTTGGAGTAGTCTCCGAGTGGGCATACCTCACCTTCTTTAAGAGGCTGATGATGGCAACCGACAGGGTTTAGGTTTCGCTGCCGGCCTCATCAGGCACCGGGCAATGCATGCAATCCGGAGGTGCTCGGCCCCGAACTCCTGATGATCATGAGGCCTTGACGGGCGCCATGTTTCTTCGGCACCCCTGACCCTCTGTGCCCGCCATGGTCCCGGCAACCGTTACCCTTATATTGGAGATCGCAGGAGATAAGGACCAGCCGGAGCGTTCCGGCCGGGTGGAGGACCAGCAGTTTGCCAGTCGGGATTGTCACTGACAGAGAGATCTGGGACATGTTCATCGATGCCAGCCGGTCAGGTCTTCTTTTTCATAAGTGGGACTTCTTAACGATCACACAGCGGCACACCGGGTACATCTTTCTTCCCTACGGCATCTACAGGGGTGAAGAACTCATCGCTGTCTGCCCCCTTTTCTGCAGACAGACAAACGGGATATCCATTGTCCTCTCGCCGCCGCCCATGCAGGCGGTCATACCGTATCTCGGGGTGGTCATGGGCAGGAACTACGCAGCAGCAAAGCAGAGCAAAAAAGAGTCGATGCTGAAGTTGATGGCCGACGGACTGGGGGAGGTGATGCGGGATCTCGCACCGAATTACCTCTCGATGACCCTCGTCCCGGGTTTTCAGGATATTCGCCCGTTCATCCGGGGTGGTTACCTGACCCGGATCAACTACTCGTATGCGATCGACCTCGCGCCGCCTCTCGAGACCCTCTGGGGGAACCTGAACGCGAAGCTGCGCACAAGCCTGCGCAAGTTCGAGAAGAACGGCTACCACCTGGAGGAGGAGACGACCTCACCCGGTTCTACGACACGGTGCGCCAGCGGTTCAGCCAGCCGGAGATGAACATCCCGATGATCACCCGGGGCTATTTTGAAGACATCTTCCGTGCGTATCCGGATCACGCCCGCGTCTACCATCTCTACGACCGGAACGGGGGCCTCAAAGGGGTCGGCACGACCCTGGAGTACAGGCGCTACGTCCTCTGGGTCGGTGGGCCGAAGATCGACGGCACCTCAGCAAACGAATACCTCCAGTGGTGCCTGCTCCGGGACGCTAAAACGAAGGGCTTTTCGGAGTTCGAGAATACCGGGGCGAACAACCCGAACCTGAATATGCACAAAGCGAAGTACAATCCGGATCTTGTAACCTTTTTTGAGGTGAGCAGAAAAGACGGCGTGGGCAGGGTCGCGGAGTGGGCGTACAGCAACATCGTCAACAGGCCCCTGATCAAGAGGAGGATGGTCCCATATGTCAGGTGAACGGGAGCGGTCCCCCGGGGCAGCATTGTTCTCTGGTCCACTGAAAACCGTTCAGGGCACCGCTTCCGGCAGATTCCAGGAAAGGTATAAATATACCCTTTGTGGTATCCTGTAGCGGGCGCGGTCTGACATGACCGATCGCCGGAAGTCAGGCTCTATGGTGCTCGAGTTCATTAAAGATAGAGAAGTATGGGACTCGTTTGTCGATGAAAGCCCGTACGGGCTGCTCTTCCACAAGTGGGACTACATAACGATCACCGCGGAGCACGCAGGGTATCGGCTCCTCCCCTACGGGATTTACAAGGGGGAGGAACTTGTCTGCCTCGCTCCGCTCTTCTTAAAGAGCACGCATGGGGTAAAGATGCTCTTCTCGCCGCCGCCCATGCAGGCGGTCGTTCCCTACCAGGGATTCGTCCCGTCGAGGACGTTCGATACGCTGAAGCTGGCCAAGAGGGAGGAGATCATGGATCTCGTTGCAGGGGATCTCTCCGCGGAGATCGATGCTATCTCGCCGCACTACTTCTCTCTGACTCTTGTTCCCGGCCTCACCGATGTCAGGCAGTTCCTCTGGCGGGGGTATGCCCCGAAGGTCCATTACACCTACGTAATCGACATCTCGCGGCCGATCGAGTCGATCTGGGGTGATTTTCACTACAAACTCCGAAGCAAGATCCGGAAGGCCGCAAAGGCCGGTATGGGCTTCGTGCGAAGCGCCGATATTTCAGCACTGTATGCGTCGCTTGCCGAGCGGTTCAGCCAACCGGAAATGAACATCCCGATGGTCGGCAGGCGCTACTTCGAGGACCTCTTCCGGGCATATCCGGACCATCTCGCGGCTTATTACCTCTACGACCGGGAAGGTGCGCTCACGGGGGCCGTCGCCACTCAGGAGTACAAACGCTTCCTTCTCTGGATGGGAACACCGCGGATCGAGGGTGCTCATGCCGGTAACGAGTACCTCCAGTGGCTCCTGATAGAGCGTGCACAGGCCGAAGGATACTCATACCTGGAGAATATCGGAGCAAACACGCCGGATCTGAACTTCTTCAAATCCAGGTTCTGTTCGGGTCTCGGCATGTATATGGAGGTCTTTCGGAAGGATATGGTCGGGACGCTGGCGGAATGGGCCTATAGCACCGTCGTCAACAAACCCTGGCTGAAGCGCAGGGTCGTCTCCTACCTTGACTGATCCATCAGAGGTCCCCGAGGGAGATCGGGAGTTTCTGGATGAGATACCGGAACTTGCCGCCCTCGGTTCGGGAGATCTCGTCGACGAAGCAGACATGGACGTTCACCTCGTCGCCGAGCTGCCACCGGAGTTCCCTCGTCAGCTGCCGAGTGTCCTCCCTGGTGTAGGTCGGCTTTCTGACGACCTTTATGATGAGTTCGCCCTTTTCTTCCTGATACATCTGAAACTGCTTGATGTTCTCGAAGGCTTTCGATTCGTAGTTGATAGGGGTGACAGAGATCAGGTGCCCGCTCCGGGTTACGATGAATTCCTGAAGCCTTCCCTCCACCTTCTCAAGCAGCGGATACCTCCTCCCGCACGAACACTGCTTCTCGGTAGCGACCGCAACGTCCATGGTTCGGTAGCGGATGAGGGGGCAGACGTAGTTCGTGAGGTTGGTTGTGACCACCTCTCCTATTGCGCCCGGTCCCTCGACGGGCCGGCCGTCGCTCCCGATCAATTCGACGACGCTGTACTCGGGGAAGATGTGGTAGTGGGTGCTCTTCTCGCACTCGCCGGCAAGTACCGTCTGCTCGGAGTTCCCGTACCAGGAGAAGACCCGGCACCCGAAGGTTTTGGTGAGCAGGTCCCGCTGCCAGGGGTAGAGGTTCTCGGACCCGCAGAGGAGCGCTTTGACGGTGGGGAACGGCTCGACGCCGTGTTCCCGCATATACCGCGCCAGGATCACGGCCGTGGAGGGGTAGGCGTGGATGAACCGGGGCTTGAACCTCTGGATCCGGTCGATGTAGGCCGGCAGCACCTCTTCGGTCATCTGATGGGAGGACATGATCAGCCACCGGCCGAAGAGCGCTCTCTTCCAGTAGACGCCGCTTGATGCCGCATTCACAACGTGTCCCCGGAGGATGACGCACCGGTCGCCGAACCGGTAGCCGACGCGGTCCCACTGAGTCTTCATGAACGCCCATTCCCGGGCCCGGGACGCCCCTCTCTCATAGTAGAAACCCATGGGGGTTCCGGTGGAGCCGGATGTGCATACGTATTCGAAGGCCGTCTCAGGATAGTTCCGGGCCTTCAGGTCGGGGAGGTTGGCCTGGACTATCTCCTTGGTCAGGAAGGGAAGGAGGTCGAGGTCTTTGGGCGTCTGGATGTCCTCGGGCACGAGGCCGCGTTCCCGGAAGACCCGGCGGTAGTAAGGGACGTTTCTGTAGGCGTGATCGAGCAGGCGCGAGAGCGCCTCCGCCTGGTAGGCCGCAAGTTTCTCAGGGCCCCACCACTGGGACTGCTGGAGAAGCGTGTACATCTGCCGGTATGTGCGGTAAGACGGCACCAGGCTGAGCGCCTTTACAGTGAGCGGATTCGCACGGGATGCCCACCCCCACCTCAAAAGACCGGTCTTCGTATGCACATCCCCCGGTCAGACAGGTATGTCGGGTGATACATGGTCAACCTTCATCCCCTCTCGTTCGCTGAAGCATATCGGCAGGTCCTGTACGAAGTAGCGGTACTTGCCGCGAGCGGTGAGCGGTATGTTGTCGACGTATCTGATGGAGATGATAACGTCGTCACCGCAGCTCCGGCTCACTTCCCGGTAGAGGTACTCCGCATCGTGCTGGCTGAATGCCGATTTCCTCACGATATTCAGGACGACTTCTCCGACTTTCTCCTGGTAGAATTGAAACTGTTTAACGTTATCGAACGCATCGGTATCGATGTTCATGGCAATACCCGGGAGAAATTCTCCTTTACCCGTAACAATGAAATCCTGAACCCGACCTTCCACGCGTTCGAGCAGCGGGTAGTTCCGCCCGCAGGTGCAGACCCCTTTGGCTGCCGTGGCAAGGTCCATGGTCCGGTAGCGGATGAGGGGGCAGACGTAGTTCGTGAGGTTGGTTGTGACCACCTCGCCCATCGCGCCCGGCTCCTCGACAGGCCGGCCGTCTCGGCCGATCAGCTCGACGATTCCGTATTCGGGAAAGATGTGGTATCGGGTGCTCTCCTCGCACTCGCCGGCAAGCACCGTCTGCTCGGAGTTCCCGTACCAGGAGAAGACCCGGCACCCGAAGGTTCTGGTGAGCAGGTCCCGCTGCCAGGGGTAGAGGTTCTCGGACCCGCAGAGGACGGCTTTGACGGTGGGGAACGGCTCGATGCCGTGTTCCCGCATGTACCGCGCCAGGATCACGGCCGCCGATGGGTATCCCTGGATGAACCGGGGCTTGAACCTCTGGATCCGGTCGATGTAGGCGGGGAGCGTCTCTTCGGTCATGTGGTGGGAGGACATCAGCAGCCACCGGCCGCAAAGCGTCTTCTTCCAGAAGACGCCGTCTCTGGCGGACCCGACGATGTAGCCGCGGAGGACAGCGCAGCGGTCGGTGAACCGGTAGCCGACGCGGTCCCACTGAGTCTTCATGAACGCCCATTCCAGAGCCCGGGAGACCCCTTTCTCGTAGTAGAACCCGACCGGGATCCCGGTGGAGCCGCCGGTGGTGACATACTCGAAGGCTGAGTCTGGGTAGTTTTCGGCCTTCAGGTCAGGGAGGTTGGCCTGGAGATCCTCCCGGGTCAGGAAGGGAAGGAGGTCGAGGTCTTTGGGCGTCTGGATGTCCCCGGGCACGAGCCCGCGCTCCCGAAAGACGCGGCGGTAGTAGGGGACGTTCTCGTAGGCGTGCTCAAGCAGGCGCGAGAGCGCCTGCGCCTGGTAGGCTGCGAGTTCCTCAGGGCTCCACCGGCAGGACCGCTTGAGGAGAGCATAAGTCTTTCGATAGACATTGTAGGAGGGAAGGATGCCGAGAGCTTTCACCGTGAACGATTCCCTGCCGCAGAATCTCTCTCCCAGGCGTATCAGGATCTTCTCTCCCCTTTTTGTGTATTCTTCCGCCATACGTACTGGAACGGCACTGTTGTACCGCTTCTCATCTCATCATTTCCCGGCTCTTGCCGGGCTGTCTCTAGCCGCTTCCCGGGCAGCCCGCCGGGAGCACCGTCCCGCGGACGATGTTCCTCCCGGTGCACCGAGAGAGTATACCCTCCAACGGCGTATATAAAAATTGGCATGCTGTCATCTGCTCCATTTGAGATCAGAGTTCTATGGATGGACGGATAGCCCTCCGGAAGAAACATCGTGGGAGTGCGGAGCCGGCTCTTTTCGATGGACGGTCCGATTTCCTTAAATTCTCGCATGATAGTGCCGTTTGGCAAACATGGCCCGATGAAATGAGCGTTTGGATAAACTATAAATATGCAAAAGCCCATCAGGGGTATGTCTTAGCAAGATAAGGCGACAGTCACCGGAGCCGTGCACACACGACGTGAGGGCGTATACCCGGGACAGGGGGGATAATCATTCTTCAGAAGGCCGTACCTGATAGCAGTAGCAATGCGGAGGTCTTTACGGGTCTCCCAACAGAGAATGACGTTCTGGACGAGATACGAACATTGGCCGGCAGTTTACGCAGGCAGAATGGGGACAGCCCGCAAAACCTCGATTTTACGGTCCCTATCGGCTGGGAGGAGCGGGTAGGCTACCTTGACGACCGGCCCATCAGGCGGTTGATCATCTTCCTCCGTTCCACGGGTTGCGAGTGGGTCGAGAAGACCGGGGGATGCACCATGTGCGGGTTCTACTGTGCGACATCCCGGGGCAGGGGGATCTCGGCGGAGGAATACGTCGCACAGTTCGAGTATGTGATGGACGCCGTCGATCTCGGAGATTACCCGATCGTCTCGATATACAACGACGGCAATATTTTTAACGAACATGAGATGCCGGTTGCTGCCATCGAGAAGATCTGCTCGTATATTGATGGCTATAAGAACATCAGGAAGGTGATTGTCGAGTCAAGGATCGATTACTCGCCGGATGAACATGTAGCAAAAATGAAGAAGGCCTTAAACGGGCGGCAGCTTGAGGTGGCCTTCGGGTTTGAGTCCGCGAACTCCCAGGTGATGAACCTCTGCATCAACAAGGGGTTTTCGGCCAACAACTTCGATGTTTTTCATTCAAGGATGCGGGGTATGGGGGTGCTGACAAAACCGCTTCTCCTGGTAAAGCCGCCGTTCCTTACCGAGGGGGAGGCGATAGACGATATCCTGCAGACTGTAGCCTACTGCATCTCCCGCGGGATCGACTACGTGGACCTTGAGGTGACGACGGTCGAGAAGAATACCGTTGTCCATGAACTCTGGAAGAACAACCTCTACCGCCCGCCGTGGCTCTGGAGCCTGGTCGACCTCCTGCAGAAGTGCCGGGAGCGGTTCGGGGACCGTGCCCACGTCTACGTCAGTCCCTGGAACTACTCGGTCGAGTCCCTCGACTGGGCCCGAAACTGTGGTAAGTGCGACGCCGAGGTCACGAGCGCAATCGAGCGCTACAACTGCCACTTCGATACGGGGGAGTTCGAAGGGCTGGACTGTTCGTGCCGGGAGGAGTGGGGGGAGGCCGTTACGGTAAAGGATTCCCGTACGATCCCGGAGAGGATCCGCGAGCAGCTGGCTTACGTCAGGAACGCCCGTCTCTCGTCCCAGTAAGCGTTGAGTCGGGCTCAGATGGGGGCCCCCCTGGCCCACTCCAGGTGTTTTTTTGGTCGCGACGGGCGGGAGCATCGCCAGGTGCGATTACGAGCGGCCTATCGAACTTCGTGCAGGGTGTAAAACCCTGCTACCAACACCCAAACCGCGTCACAACCCGACCCGCCCGGGATCGATCTCTCTGGGCGCCCCGGTATCGATCGACTCCCACGCCGCGAACGTCGCAAGCGTCGTCGCGACGTTGCCGATAAAGTCCGTCTCCTCGCCCTTCACGAACGCCAGGAGCTCCTCGGCAAACCCTTTCTCCTGGGTGAGCCACCGCCTCTCCCTTGATGACTTGCCGTCCCGCCGGAGTTCGAGGTCGCGGAAGTCGGTGATCTTCCCTACGGCATTGTCGCAGAAGACCTCGACCGTCTCTTTTGAGTAGGAGCGGTCACCGAGCGTCGTGTAGGTGACGGTGCCGACCGACCCGTCGTCGAATGTCAGGGTAGCCTGGAAGTTGTCGTATTTCTGCAGGGTCCCGGTCGGCTCGATCGCCCGGGCATAGACCTGGACCGGCCGTGCCCCGGTGATGTACTGCATGAAGTCGATGAAGTGGCAGCACTCCGAGATCAGCATGCCGCCGCCCTGTTCATCATCGTGCACCCAGTGCTCGGGCGGGATCTGCCCGGCGTTGACACGGTAATGCAGGACTACAGGGGTTGCCCTGTTCCCGAAGAACTCCTTCATCTTCCTCGCAAGCGGGGAGTAGCGCCGGTTGAATCCGACCATCAGCCTCTGTTCCGACTCGTTGTAGGCCGCAGCGATCTTCCTAAGCCCGTCGATATCGGTGGCGAGTGGTTTCTCCACGAATACATCTTTTCCGGCACGGAGAGCCTCGACCGCCATGGGTGCGTGGAGATCGTTTCTGGTCGCGATCATCACCGCGTCGATATCGGGGTCGTCGAGGATCCTGCGGTAGTCGGTGGTGCAGTAGGCAAACCCATACTTCTTCGCCACCGCGTGCGCCGAGAGCCCTGTCGCGGTCGCAAGCCCCGCGAGGTTCACCGGGAGGGTGGAGAGGTGCGGGTAGAGGGCGCTCTGGGCGTGGACCCCGGCGCCGATGCACCCGAGCGTCCGGGCCCCGGCGGGAACCTTCCGCTTTCGTGCCCCCGGCTCCGGGAGGCGGGTGACGGTGCCGGCGGCGTCCGAACCGTTCGGGCTGTACTGCAGGAGGACCCCGATGAACCGCTCTTTCCCGGTGTTGATGAGGTTGTAGGCTTCCGGCGCTTTGTCGAGCGGAAAGGTATGGGTGATCAGGCGATCGAGATCGATCCTCTTCTGCCGCACCAGTTCGAGGAACGCCTCCATGTTCCTCCGCTCCGTCCACCGGACGTAGATCGGGTAGTCAATCCCCCGCTCCTCGTAGTTCCTATCGTATCGGCCGGGCCCATAGGACCGGGAGACGACGACCTCCGCCTCCTTTGCGTAGAAGATATCCCGGGGCACGTTCATGCCCACGTTCCCGACGACCACGACCCTGCCCTTATCCCTGACCAGGTTGCCGGCAGCCTCGATGGGGGCGCTCGACCGGGTGGCCGCGGTGATGACGACCGCGTCCGCCCCGAACGGCGAAAAGGCCTTCACACGCTCTGCAAGCCCGTCGTAGTTCGAGACGACGTCGGCGCCGAGGCTTGCCGCGAGCAAAAGCTTCTCCTGGTCGATATCGATCCCGATGACCCGGCACCCGGCGGCTTTGAGGATCTGGACGGTAAGAAGCCCGATCAGTCCAAGCCCGATCACCGCGACGTTCTCGCCCACCGTGACTCTAGCGTTCCTGACGCCGTGCATCGCGATCGACCCGACAGTTGTGAACGCTGCTTCCTTAAAGCCGACGCCGTCGGGGATTCTGACGCAGAGGTTCTTCGGGACCGCGACGTACTCGGCGTGCACTGCATACCCGGCCCCGGCGCAGGCGACGCGGTCGCCGACCTCGAAGTCATCGGACCCGGTCGAGACCACCGTCCCGGCACAGCTGTAGCCGAGCGGTTCTGGCTTTGCAAGACGGCTCATCGCCTGCTGGTAGGCCGAGAGCGGGCCGTCCGTCCTGACCTTCTGCAGGACTTTCCTCACGTCGTCGGGACGGGCTTTCGCCTTGCCGACAAGCGACTGCTGTGCGAGGTTGATCAGCGACGACTCCGTGCCGGCGCTGATGAGGGAGTAGGCGTTCTCGACAACGACCCCCCTCGTTACGGCGGGAACGGGAACGTTCTCCACCTGGATAGACCCGGACTGCAGGTCGAGCAATACCTGTTTCATGTATGCTCCCCCCATACTCCTGCCTGGCTGAGGCAGTCGAGCATCTCTGATGTCATGAAGAGATCGGGGAAGTTATTCGACGGCTCCACGGTCGACGTTCGGATCCCGAGCAGCCGGCAGAACGCCTCGAAAGACCGCGTCTCTGCGGTCTCGCCGTAACGCCGACGCGCAATCTGCCGGTACATGCCGTAGCCGAACCGGAACGCCCGGTGCCGCAGCGGATACCTCCCAAGCGACGCCGTCTTTGCCGTCGTGGCGACGGACGGGACGAGATCGATCCAGGGGGCCGGCTCCCACCGGGGGGCGAGCCCCTGTACGTTCTTATCGAGCCAATCAAGGCAGAGGTCGGCGTGCTCCCGATAACGGCCATCCATCCGTGACGTATAGACAAAGGAGGCCTGGGCAAACGCGTACGCCCCGGAAAGGTAGTAGGCGAATGACAGGCCGCTCTTCGACCAGTCGAACCGCCCGTCGGGACGCTGGGCGGCCGCGAGCCACCTGGCGCCTTTTGCGAGGCTTTCGTCGATCTGGTCGTCGCGAAGCACGTCGTTTATCTTCGCCAGATAGTACATTGTCACCCCCTGGTAGTGCACGCAGGGGAGTTTGAAGACGTACGGGTAGGTTCCTCTGTCGACCGCATAGGGGTAGAAGCCGCATTTACACTGGTGGCGGATGACATTCTCCGCCGCCCGGTGTGCGGCCGCATGGGTGTCCTCGTCGCCGTAGCGTTCCGCATACCGGGCAAGGAACGCTCCGCACGAAGCATCGACGTTTAAGTGATCGGCGGTATACCCTGCAGATTTCAGGAAATACCCCGGCCGCCGTTCGGCCGCGAGGACGAAGTCCCGGGCCTTCCGGAGCGCATCCTCGTGCGGATGCCGGTTCGCCGCCTCCAGGAACGCATCGCCGATAAACGCGGTGATCAGGGCCGAAGGCTCATTATAATTGACGTGGATCTCGTTGTAGGACCCGTCCGGGTTCTGGCATCCTGCGACATAGTTCAGGATCGGGTCCACAAGCGGGTCGCCGCCCAGACGGAGCATCGCCTTACAGACCTCAGCGTGCACGCGGTTCCGGATGATGCCGAAGACCGGGTCACGGATGTATGCGGTCCCGCCGTCAACGACGGCGAGTTCGCGGACCTCCCCGGTAACCCGCGAAAGGAGCGATTTCAGGCGCTGGTCCATGTTATCCTCTCGATGCACTGCTTCAGTTTGAGGGCGACCGATCGCCGGTCGTAGTGCTCGGTGACATACTCCCGGCCCCGCCGCCCCATCTCCTCCATCCTCTCCGGGTCGTCCAGGAGCGCAGAAAGCGCCTCAGCGATCGCTTCGGGGGTGTTATCAGCGATGATCCCTCCGCCCGACTCTTTTGCGAGATGGGCGATCTCGCCGCTCCCGCAGCCGACGAAGGGTATGCCGCATGCCATGTACTCGTAAGCCTTGGTGGGAGCGGCGTACTCGAGGTTATCAAGCCTCTTTAATGGTGCCACCCCCACAAGCGATTCAGAGAGCAGCTGCGGGATCTCCTCGCGCGGAAGGGTGCCCATAAAGACGATCGAGTCAGTCAAGCTCTCAGCTCTCACCAGCCTCTCAAGGTTCTCCTTCGTGTCACCGTCACCGACGATGAGGAACTTCAGGTTATAGGTGCCGTTCATCGATTTGACGGCAAGAGCTACCTTATCAAGATCCTGGGCATGCCCGACGTTGCCGGCGTAAATGATCCGCCGCTTCTTTCCGCCGTTCGTCGGGCGAAAGAAGTCGGTGTTGACACCGTTCGGCATCAACTCCATGGGCGCTGTGACCCGGTAGCGCGACAAGATCCTCCGCCCGAGTTCCTCCGTCGTGACCCCGACGAGATCCGCCTGCGAAAGGCACATCTGCTCGAGCCCCCGGCTCATCTTCTCGTAAAGGCTTCCCTCCCGGATGAAACCGAGACTTATCGATGCGTCGATCCAGAGATCGCGGATATCAAGGATCCACTTCGTCTTAGAGATCCGTTTCAGGACATACCCCGGGATTCCGGTGAAAAGAGGCGGTGCCGACGTAACGATGGCATCGAACCGGTTCCGGGTGAACAGGAGCCAGAGGGTGGCGTGGATCGGGAAGAGGAGGTAGTAGGCCATCCTGCTTATAAATTCGGGGTCCCCTGAGTTCGGCTGCCAGGCCCAGAGCCGTACAACGCGGATTCCGTCGATATCCTGCACATCCAACCGTTTCCAGGTGCGGGAGAACGAGCCGGTGGGGAACGTGGGATGCGGCGCGAGCACGGTCACGCTGATACCCAATTTTACGAGATGTGCAGCGGTATCATAAATGCGTGATGCGTTCCCTGATTTGTCTGGCGGAAAATGTTGTGATATGATGCATACCTGTTTCATGAAATTCCTCGTGGTGTCTGGATACGGTTGCCGGAGGCCGGCTGATTGTCAAACCATGTGTGGGGACTAAAGGAGGCCCTCCCGCCCGTTCGGAGAGAGCAGGGAAACAGACGGTGGCGATGGAGATGCGATCGACCGCGCAGAACCTGCGGGATACAGGCTTGCCGGGGCCGTGATCTCACCCCGCGGTGCCGGCTGCACCAATGAACCGTCACCCAGTATGCGGACAGCAAAACCCTGATCGGTCCACTTCTCGTGGTCGAGAATATTGCGGGCATCTATGACAAGTTTCGTTCTCATGCGAAGCGTCGCGGGTTCTATCATCCGGAAGCAGTCGTGATCGGTGAGGAAAACGATACAGTCGCTCCCGGCCGCTGCGTCCATTGCATCCATGAGGGGGTGCGGGAATTCCACCACGTGCGGATCGTGGCACCTGATAGAATACCCTTCATTCTCGGCAAGTTGAATGAATTTGAACGCCGGACTCTCGCGGGTGTCGCTGATATTGCCCTTGTAGGCGACGCCGAAGACGCTGATCGTCGGGTTTCTGATGCCGGAAAGCAGGCTGCGGGTGACGTGCAGCACGTAGTTCGGCATGGAATCGTTGATCTCCCGCGCTGTGGAAACCATTCTGCACCGCGTTGAGTTCTCGGTCAGGAACCAGGGGTCGATGGCGATGCAGTGGCCCCCGACGCCCGGGCCGGGGTTGAGAACGGTGACCCGGGGATGCTTGTTCGCGAGGGTGATGGCCTCCCAGACATTGATCCTGCACTCCTCCGCGAGCTGGGCGAACTCGTTCGCGAGCGCAATGTTCACGTCGCGGCAGGTGTTCTCCATCAGTTTGACAAACTCCGCCGTCCGCGTATCGGTCTGGTATATCTGCCCGCGGACGAAGGTCTGGTAGATCGAGGTCGCCTGCTCGGTGGAGTCACGGTCGTACCCCCCGATGATGCGGCAGTTGCCCGCCATCTCCTGAAGGGTCCGCCCGGGGATCGCCCGCTCAGGACAGTGAGCGTACAGAAAGTCACCGACAGCGACACCACTCTTCTCGAGTCTCGGGATCACGACCCGTTCGCTTGTCCCGGGCGGGACGGTCGATTCGAGGATGACCAGGTTCCCTCCGGCAAGGCGTGGGGCGATCATGTCGGCTGCCTTCTTGACGTACGAAAGGTTTGAGACCCTTGTTGCCGGATCCAGGGGTGTCGGCACGGCAATCAGAAAGACGTCCGCGGCCTCGGGTTCGGTCCTGGCACAGAACCGCCCTCTTGCCTTGCGGTACAGGTCTTCGAGCCCCGGCTCCTTGAACGGCAGGTTCCCGTGATTCAGGCAATCCACCAGGCTTTGCTTCACGTCGACGCCTACGACATCCGCTCCGTGAGCCGCAAACAGCAGTGCGGTCGGCAATCCTATGTATCCTAATCCCATCACGCAAATCTTCATGTGCATCTTCCTTGAGCAGTCATTGAGACCGTGCGGCTGCACAGATCATGACAATCATCTTTCCAGCGATCCCATCGCCGTAGGGGTTCTTCCAGCCGGTCTTCCAGGCTGCTATCGAGCGGACTCCTTCAAGGATCTTCCCCGAATCGGCTCCTACCAGAATGTTCGATCCGACATCCAGTGTCTCGGGCCGCTCCGTGTCGTAGCGCATCGTAGCACAGGGAACACCGAGAACGCAGGTCTCCTCCTGGACGCCGCCGGAATCCGTCAGCACAAGTTTTGCCTGCGACTCCAGCTGCAGAAACTCCAGGAACCCGAAGGGTTTGGTGAGGTTCAACCCGTCGACACCGATGCCGAGTTCCTTGATCCGTTTCTCGGTTCTTGGGTGGACCGGGAAGACGACCGGCAGGGAGAACTCTTTCTGCACCCCCTCAAGGCCTTTCAAGATCTCCCTGAGCCGTGTCCGGTTGTCCACGTTCTCCTGCCGGTGTGCGGTGACGAGGAAGTATTCGCGGGGCTCGAGGTCGAGGTCTTTTAAGACGTTGCCTTTCTTCTTCGCTATGTCGAGGTTCTGGTATATCGCATCGACGACAGTGTTGCCCGTCACGCAGATCTTTCGGTCGGAGATCCCCTCTGCGAGGAGATTCTCCCGGGCGGTCTCTGTGGGTGCAAAAAGGTAATCCGAGATATGATCGGTCAGCACCCGGTTGATCTCTTCCGGCATCCAGCGGTTGAAGCTCCGCAGGCCCGCTTCGATGTGCCCCACCCGCACATGGAGTTTTGATGCCGCGAGAGCTCCGGCCATGACGGTATTCGTGTCTCCCTGCACTAGGACGATATCGGGTGACTCTTTTAAGAGGACGTCCTCGACCCCGGTCATGATCTTCGCCGTCTGGCCGGCATGGGTTCCGGAACCCACATCGAGGCTGTAGTTCGGATCCGGGAGTTCAAGCTCCTCGAAGAAGAGCCGGTCCATCTCATAGGAGTAGTGCTGCCCCGTATGAAGGATAAAGTAGTCAATCCCTCTGCGTTCGCACTCCCTGATGACTGGAGACATCTTGATGATCTCCGGCCGTGTGCCGAGTATCACTCCGATCATTCTACACCCTCCTCTGCATCGCATTGTTCACTTCAGCTCACTCCCGCATTCTTGCAATGAGAGCAAGCATCAGGCCCAGCATGAGTGCGACGGCCCCCGGGATCAGGAGGAGCGATGCAAGCATGCCCTGTTCAATTGGGACGAGACCCGTTTCACTGAATCCCCGGAGGAACTGGAGGAAGAAAAATACTCCGGCAAGCATCGCGGCAAGCCCCGGCAGGCCGACATGCAGGAGAGGCTTCTCCTCCACGGCGAGCCAGAATATCGATCCGAGTACCTCTAATCCGTGAGACAGAGGGTTCTTGGTGGATGTGTCGAAATCACCGTACTTGCAGTTGATCGGCGTTTCCCCGATACGCAGGTGTTTTTCCTGAGCTATCCGGAGCATCTCCGATTCGGTTGAAAAGTCGTCCTTCCGTAGCGTGCCGAGCATCGACTCCATGGTTTTCCTGTTCAGTGCCCGAAAGCCGCATTGGGAGTCGGTTATCGAACTGCCGTTGCTTGAGGCGATATCGAGCACTGCCCGGCCGAACCGCCGGTAGAAGGGCATCTGGTTGAAGGCCCGAAACCCGATGACGAGGTCGGCGGTGTCGGCGAGGATCGGCTCGACCAGGAGCGGTATCTCACCGGGGTTGTGCTGGCCGTCTCCATCCATGAGGACCAGGCAGTCGAAATTGTGATCGACCGCATACTTAAGAGCGCTCTTGATCCCCTGTCCCTTCCCCTTCCGGGCTCCGTGCGAGATGACGATCGCTCCGGCATCCCGGGCAACCCCTGCGGTGTTGTCCGTGCATCCATCGTCGATCACCAGAACTTCGTCGACATGCTGCCGGGCTCGCAGGACGACGGAGCCAATCGCAACCTCCTCATCGAAACAGGGGATCGCCACGAGTGTTCTCATCACGCTCGACCGCCGGGAAGGGATGGCGGCAGCCTCGGCGGTCCCGCTCACCACCCGCCGGTTCCCCGGAGCCGTCGGTGTCCGTAGAGGATTGACCTGCTCCTGGACTTCAAGGCGGAGGGCAGGAATACCTATCGGGCTCTCCTGTCCGATGTTCCGGGGTACATATCGTTCGATCCATCTGTCCTCCTCTGCATCTATGTACTGTGGCAACGGCACAGCTGTTTCTTCGGCGAACCACCCCTCGGCGTGAACGGGTGGCCTCGCCCGAACCGGATCCTTGTCGTACATCCGCTTTCCCCTCTTGACGTACTGAAACGGGACTGTGCTGGCATATATTAATAGGTTATTATTAACCAAAAACTGTTAATTATTCTAAAAATAGATCTATTTTGTTTAACAAACGCATGCTTAAATCCTGATCATGATATTTAAATATCTTGAGTCGAGAAAGAAAGGCTGTTACCTTGCGATATGAGGGGGTGAAGCATAACCACGTCACGATTCCGGCCATATCGGGTCACATCCGGGATCGTTATCCGGAAGCATTAAATTCAGCGGCCCTGGATGGGGGGGGTGACGTTCGATTTCTCCTGCCGCACCGCTTTTGGAAGATCTATTGCCTGCGGTCTGATCCTTTCGAAAACAGCGATAAGAAGATTGGTCTGTTTCCCGCTCCTCACTACACTCTGTTGCCACATTGAGAAGTTTTATATCCTGTGTGTGTCCAGCTGCCGGTCCTCCGGTACCAGGCATGCGGCCACCTCCGCCATGACGGCGTGATAGCGGCGGCGGTCGACAAGGTGCCGGCGACTCTTCTCATCGATCGGGAGCGGTGTAAGGGAGATCCCATAGTCGATATCCCAGAGGATCAGTCCGTCGGGAGGAGCCGCAGGAATTCTCTGCTCTGCCGGTTCGGCAAGGAGGCGTGCGATCTCTCCGGCGGCGGCATCGCCTCGCCCCACCCGTTCGAGCGCCGTCGCCATGCACCGGACCATATTCCAGAGGAAACTTTCCCCTGTCACCTCGAAGACGGCAAACGGTCCATCCGCAAAGACCCGTGCCGTAAGGATCCTCCTCTCCGGGTTCCGGTCGCCGACGCGGGCGAACGAGGAGAAGTCGTGCCGCCCGAGGAATTCCTGTGCCGCTTCATGCATGGCGGCGACGTTTTCCGGGGCGAAGAAGTAGTAACGGTAGGTCCTCGATGCGGCACTGTACCGGGGGTGGAACCCGGCCGGCACCCCGGCCCACGCCGTACACCAGATGTCGGCCGGGAGCACCCTGTTCAGCGCTTGAACCGCCCGGTCCGGCTCATCGGTCGAGAACGAGCAGACCTGGCTCCGGGCATGCACTCCGCGATCGGTGCGGCCTGCGGTGACAAATCCTGCCTCCCGCCAGTCGTCGAAGAGCCCAAGAAGTCTGCAGGCCTCGATGAACTCGCCCTCCACAGTGCGGAGTCCCGGCTGCATCTGCGAGCCGAAGAATCGGTCCCCAGAGTATGAGAAGCGGAACGCCAGTTTCATTGGTATACCGTTCGCCGAATTCTACGAAGAGCGCCCCTGATGGACTGGCGGGTGTAGGTATGGAGCGGGGTCATCCTCCCCCCTGCCATCGTCCGCCCCTTCCTGATTGCGGAGAGGATAGAGGCTGCATCCGGCTCCGCCGTGACGTAGGTTACCCCGAACCCGACGTAGCGTGCGTTGTGGGCGTCACTCCCGGCAACGCCGGGTTTCCCGAACCTTCGTGCGATGACCGCAGCCTTCCGGTTCGCTGACCCGGTGATGTAGCGGCTGTTGAAGACCTCCACCGCATCCACCGCGCCGATACCTGCCGCGAGCCTCCTCCCGACGCCGTGGCGCCAGCGATGGTAGGGGTGCGGGAGGATGAGGAGGGCGCCCCGGGCACGGGCCAGGGCGACGGTCTCGAAGAAATCGCGCCCTGCCGGCAGGGGATCGGTGACCCCGAGAGCGAGCAGGTGGCCCTGTCTCGTCGAGATCTCGGTGCCCGGGATCACGGTCACGGAGGTGTCGCACCGGAGGGCGTAGCGGGCGCCCTCCACCGTATCGTGGTCGGTGATCGCGACGGCGTCGAGGCCGACCGCCTCCGCTCGCCGGAGTATCTCCTCCACACTGCTCTCTCCGTCCCTGGAGAACCTTGTATGGACATGCAGGTCGCACCGCAACATGAGATCAGATTATTTGTCATCCTCTGAATAATAAGTCAAGTGTTATGCACATTCTCCTCCCGACCGGATCGGCAACAGCCGAAATCGTGAAAGCAGCAGCTCGGCGCTTCGGCGACCGCTATAAGATAGATGTGGCAATAACCGGCGAGATCGCGTCGTTTCTTACCCCCGGCGAACTCCGGAGGCTGCTCTTTGGCGGCAACTACGACATGGCGATCGTCTCCGGGATGTGCACCGCATCCTTTGCCGCCGTCGAGCGCGAGACCGGCGTCCCGGTCTACCGCGGCCCGCGGCATGCGGCGGACCTCCCGCTGGTCCTTTCGGTGCTGGATCGCGTCCGGCTCTCAAAGACCGTCCCCGCCGACGAGTTCCTCGCAGAGACGCGCCGCGAGGAGGCCTGCCGGCAGGTGGCGCTCCGCGAGGCGGAGGCGGAGGCGGATTTCATCCTCCGCGGCATAAAGATCGGCGGGGGTTCGAGGATAAAGGTGCTCGCGGAGATCATGGATGCGCATAAGCGCGAAGACCTCCTTGCCGACGTCCGGCGGTTCTTTGCCGACGGGGCCGATATCGTCGACCTGGGGTTCGGGTTCGACGCGGCCCCGGACGACGTCGAACGGTGTTTTTCGGCCCTCAGCGGGGTCGAAGGGCCTCTCGCCGTCGACACGCAGGATCCCTCCCTCATCGCGGCGGCGCTCCCCCGCGCCGATCTGGTGCTCTCCCTGCACGAGGGAAACATCCCCGCCGTCGGGAAAGCGGTCGCACAGGCCGGAGCCGCGGCGGTCGTGGTGCCCCGCGAGCGAACGCTCCCTGAAAACCTTGCTGCCGCCGAAGCGGCCGGAATCTGCTGCGTGATAGCCGATCCCCTGCTCCAGCCCGTGGGGTCCGGCCTCGCCGGATCGCTCGCCGGGTTTTCCGAGACTCCGCGTCCGCTCTTCTTCGGGGCCGGCAACGTCGTGGAACTGCTGGACGCCGACTCTCCCGGGGCGAACGCGCTGCTCGCGGGGATGGCGCACGAGGTCGGCGCCGCCGTCGTCTTCACGAGCGAACACAGCGACAAGACCCTCGGGTCGGTCGCGGAGATGCGGCGGGCGACAGAGATGATGGCACTCATGACTGATCGCCCGTATCCCAAAGACCTGGGGCTCGACCTCCTGATCCTGAAGGAAAAACGGCGGCGGCGCGAGCCTCCGCTGGAGTACGAGAGTGTTACGGATGCGCATCCCATGCCGGACGATATCACCTACGACCCGCTTGGATGCATCCGCATCGGCATCGAGGGGGACTGTATCGTCGCGGTTCACCAGGGCCGTGCTGTGCGGGGAAGGCACTGGGAAGATGTCTTTTATACACTTCTTTCAAGCGGGAGCTTCTCCCGGCTCGACCACGCCGCCTACCTCGGAAAAGAGCTCTTCAAGGCGGAACTTGCCATCCGGTATGGGAGGAGTTTCGAACAGGACGGGCCGTTTTAGACTGCCTGCCCTCGTGAATTTTCATGATGAGGGGGCCTGCCCTGGTCAGGAGATGTAGGGCTCCAAAAATATAATAATATTTATATAATCATATGATTATTTCCGCTGCGTGGCAGCGGCGAGCGGTGCTGAACTCTTCGGGCAGGTATCCCCGGTATTGCGAACCCGGAGGCTGAAGTGCATTCAGGGTCCGTTTTCAAAATTCCGGCCGTTCTCCCTGCCGTGGTTCATAAACGTGGTGAAACTGCATGAGAAGGAATTCAACCATACTCGGGCTCGTAGCGGCCCTGGCCATCGGGCTCGTCGCCCTGCCGGTTCTTGCGGCGACAGCCGACGTCGATATCCGCGGCGGTGCGTACATCCCTGCTTCGCTCACGGTCGAGGGCAATACAACGGTGACCTGGACGAATCACGACGAGGTAAGCCATACCGTCACCAGCACGGGAAGGCTTTTTGACTCCGGGCCGATAGAGCAGAACGAGACATTCAATCACACGTTCAACGATACGGGGACCTACCCGTACGGCTGTACGCTCAACGCCTCGACACAACGGACACCCATGCAGGGTGTCGTCATTGTCGTTCCGGAGGGGATGGTGGTGGCCCCGGACGAGAACGTGACCCCCGGGGAAGAGCCGACCATGACGTTGGCCGATCTGGTTGGCGGGAATGAGAACCTGACCTCCTTTGCGGATGCCATCGAGGATGCCGGACTTACGCAGACGGTACTCGCCTCTGGAGGGCCGTATACGGTCTTTGCCCCGAACAATGCCGCCTTTGAGGCCCTTGGCAACGAGACCCTTGCCGGACTCTCGAACGATACGGAGACGCTTGATGCCCTGCTCATGCACCATGTGGTGAGGGGGAACTATACCGCAGAAGACCTGGCTGCAGAGGCGAACACCACCGGGAACGAGACGGTCCTTGAGACACTTGCCGGGGATAGCCTCAATGTCACGGCTGTCGACGGCGGCCTCACGATAGAGAACGCGACCATCGTCACATCCGATCTCACGGCCGATAACGGCGTCATCCACATCATCGACACGGTTCTTGTGCCGCCGGGTCTCGTGCTGCCGGAGAACACGACCCCGGTAGCGAACGTAACACCGGTAGAGAATGCGACCACGGCGGCACCGCTGGAAAGAAGGGTCATCCCTTAAACGATCTTATCTTTTTATTTCCGGACCCCTGCAGGCCGGACACGCATGCCGAACGCGAGGACTTATGTTGCCTCCTCGCCTACCATTCAGTAGAATGGCCATACACGGGATCAGCAGGGATCTGCTTTCAATGCTCTTCGAACTCGGATGGGAACATCACCCGAACGAGTTCGTTGCCGTGCTGCGAGAGAGGGACGGCATTATCCAGGACCTCGACCTGGTGCCCGGTACCATCGTCGGAGAGGAGAGTGCCTCGTTCTTCATCGATATGCTCCCGCTGGATACCCACCAGGCCGGCAGCGCCCATAGCCACCCGAACGGTGTCCTCTCCCCGTCGGCGGCGGATCTGCGGTTCTTTCCGACCGTGGGGCGATACCACGTCATCGTCGGATACCCCTATACGGAGAGGGATTGGCGGTGCTACCGGGCGGACGGCAACGCGGCACACCTCGAGGTGGTCGAGTGATCCGCGTGGTCGCAACGGGGACGTTCGACATCCTCCACCCCGGGCACCTCTACTACCTTGAGGAGTCCCGGAGGCTTGGCGACGAACTCTCCGTGATCGTGGCGCGGGACGCGAACGTGAAGCATAAACCGCGACCGATCCTCCCGGAGGCGCAGAGGCTCAGGATGGTGCAGTCGTTAAAACCGGTCGACCGTGCGCTTCTCGGCGACCTGCACGATATGTTCAGGCCGATAGCAGAGATCCGGCCCGACATCATCACGCTCGGGTTTAACCAGCATTTCGACGAGGAGCATCTCCGGCAGAAGCTCCAGGACCGCGGACTCGATGCGGACGTCGTCCGGATACCCGGGTATCCCGGCTCGCTCGCCAGTTCGTCGAAGATCGTCGAGCGTATCCTGAATACCCGGGGCCCTGCAGACCCCAATGGCCCTGTCGGTGAGGAGTGACGCCGGCCCGGGAAGCGCGGGTGTTTGCCCGCGGGTGACGGTGGTTCATGTGGCAGATCGGTGTATGGGACGATGACGGCGATGCGACGAGCTGGCTGAAGGTCTCGATCCCGTTCCTGCTCTGTGTGCTCTTTCTCGCCGCCGTCTGGCTCTTCCTCCCGGCCGAGCAGTGGCTTCTGCTCTTCGGGATGATGGTCGCCTACATCGTCCCGCCTCTCGGCCGGGAGACGATCATCCCGGTCTGCATTCTCTGCGGGATCCCCTGGTGGCTGGCTGCGTTCACCCTGGCGTTTCTGGACTTCGCCGGCGGGCTCTTCATGGCCTGGAACTTCCCGCTGGTCCTGCGGATCCCCTACATTGGGCCCTGGGTCAGCCGCTTCGTGGCGGCGGGCAGGACGTTCCTCGATCGGCGGCCGTGGCTTGAGCGGCTCTACTTCGTCGGTCTCGTTGCCTTTGTGGCTCTCCCCTTCGACGGGTCGGGGAGCATCGTCGGCTCCGTCGTGGGGAGGATGCTCGGGATGACGAAGCTAGAGGTCCTCTCCTGCATCACCATCGGCGGCATCATCGGCAGTTTCGGGATCGCTCTCGGCATCGACTATATTATGAACCTTATCCCGGCAGGGACCGGGTTCTGGTTCTCGCTTGCCGTCTTTCTCCTGATCGGCACCGCACTCCTGGTGATGTACCGGAATTACTCGCGAAGACCGGAAGCGGACGCCTGAAGCGTATCGGTATCACCTCTACCTGACAACATCTCAGATCCCTCTCCCGGGCCGGAGCTGACGCGACACAAACAGAAACTCTAATACGCGATCGGGAGGATTGATCATCCTAACCCACCCGGCAGAGATCGGGAGGGAGAGATCGGAGGGTGGCGGTGCGCACCCTTCTCATAACAGCGATGGGCGGCTCCGTTCTGCCGCCCGGGACGATCTGGGTATGGATCCGCATTCAACGAACTGTCTGGCAGCCGGTGTTCCTCCGGAGCGGCGTGGCGGCGATCAGGACTTTCGAGGTGAAGGAAGTCCCGCCGCCGGGACCCCGGCCCGAATGCCTGGCGTTACTACCGCTATGCTAGAGCAGGTGATCGAGACCTCACTCTGCGGGACCTGCATTGTCGATCAGAGTGGGTGTATTGCCTTTGCCAACGCTTCGTTGCTTGCCATGTGGGGATATGCGCTGTGCGAGGTGGTCGGAAAGCCCGCTCCTCTCCTCTGGCTCTCCCCGGAAGAGGGGCGGGGCTGCATCGACTGTGCTCTCTCCTCCGGCCGGTGGAGCGGGACGGTTGCCGCCCGGCGGAAGGATTCACCGCCTTTTGATGTCAGGATAGCGATCAGCAGCGTTCGCGATCCCGTCACCGCCGATACCTGGCTCCTCCTCTCCTGCATCGACGCTGGCGTGCAGTGCAGGGCTGAAGGTACACCGCGCAGCCGCCGCAGCCTTGAGCAGGCTGTTGCGGCGATGCCCGCGCGGTTCATGGACCCCGCGCAGATCGATCCGGCTATCGAAGAATCGCTTGAGGATCTCGGCCGCGCGTGCGGGGCGTGCAGGGCCTACCTCTCCCTCTTCAACGATCCCCGGACGCTTCTTGGCACCACGCACGAGTGGTGCCGGCCGGAACAGAACCCCCGGCGGGGAAAGTCCCGGGAATTCCTCACGGGCGACCTTCCCTGGTGGGTCGCGCGGATTCTCGAAGGCGAGACCGTGCTTGTGGACGGAGCGTCCACCAAAGGACGGCTGCACAGGGAGGAGCGCGAGATCCTGAAGCGGCACGGCGCTACCGCGGCGCTGATGATCCCGCTCCGGCTGAACGGGGCGGTTGTCGGTTTCGTCGGGTTCGACCGGGACACCGGGGAGAGTCGGTTCGTGGACGGGGATGTGGCTCTCCTGTCTGCAGCCGTCCACATCATCGCGGGAGCCCTTGACCGGAAACAGTCCGAGTACCTCTTCCGGGAGTCGGAAGGTCTCTATCAGATTGTCCTCGATGCCATCACCGATGCCGTCACCGTCGTCGATACCCAACTCACCCTCCTTCTCGCAAACGATGCTTTCATCGCCTGGTGCGAAGACCTCGGGCTCGAAACAAACGTTGTCGGAAAGAATCTCTTTGCCGTCGTGCCGTTCCTGCCTTCCACCACCGGGCAGCTGTACGAGCGGGTCATACGAACCGGCCGGCCGCTGACATCAGAACGGTCTCTCAAGCGCGGTAACCAGACCGTGACCCTTCGAGAGATGCGGATCCCAATCTTCGAACGCGGCAAGGTTGAGAGGATCGTCACCGTCTCCCGGGACATCACCGCCCAGAGAGAGGTCGAGGACCTGAAATCAAAGGCATACGCTCAAATTGAGCGGAACATGGAACAGTTTGCCCTGCTTGCCGACCATATCAGGAACCCGCTCCAGGCGATCATGGGGCGTGCCGAACTGCTCGACGATGCCGCGACAAGGGAACAGATCCGGCAGCAGGTGCAGCGGATCAACAGCATCATCGATCAGCTTGACGAACGATGGGCCGAGTCGAGGAAGCTCTCCATGTTCTGGCGGAAGTACTCCTGATCTCTCACGTTTTATTCTGCAGCGCTCCCCACACCCGGTTCCGCTCGAGGATGACCCAGTAGCGCCGCAGTTCGGCTTCCGCCGCCCGGTATTCTGGGTAGTGGCCCCCGACGAGACGCCAGAACCTTTTCGAGTGGTTCTGCTCGCGGAGGTGGGCGACCTCGTGGATGACAATGTACTCCCGCAGGGGGTCGGGAAGAGCTGCGACGCGCAGGTTGATGTTCAGGTTGCCGAGCGTCGAGCAGCTTCCCCATCGGGTCCTCTGCATTCTTATTGCGATCCGCCCCCGCGTCCGGCCGGCAAGATCCGGGTAGGTCTCCAGGCGGTCCAGGACCTCCTCCTTCAGCATTCGGGAGAGGCTTCTCCTGAGGGCAGGAACGGACGGGCAGGTAACGGTGCCCGAGGCCTCGTCGATCGTAAACCGCGCACCCGGGACCAGGCGGTAAAACCGCCCGTGCAGGAGGAGCAGGTCCTCCCGCCCGCACCCTTCGGCCGCCAGTCGGTCATACTCCTCGCGCTGTCTCTCGATCCAGGCCGCGTTGCGCTGCAGGAATCCCCCGATGTCGAACGATGGGGGAGCGACCACCCGCAGGGTCCCATCCGGCCGCACCTGAAGGCGGGCAGACCGCACCGCTTTCCGGACGACGGTCGTTTTGTCCGGGATGTTCTCCCTCGCTCCCCTGCTCATGTAGCAGTACTGGGGCGGCGGCATGAAAAAATCCCGTGGTCCGGCACGCACCTATACCTGATGACGACAAAGAGATACGGTAGGGCTCCCGCTCGACCACCTGAGCGGGTGCAGGGGATGGTATCCATGATCGAGAAGGAACTGAAGATCGGGGACATCGCGCACCTCACCGGGATCTCCGAGCAGGAGGTCCGGACACTCGTCCAGACCTACGACAGCCTCTTTACCTACCGGACGATCGGCCGGGTCAGGCTTTTCCCACAAAAAGCGGTCGGAATTGTCCGGGAACTCGTTGAACTCTCCGGGAGAGGCCTTTCGCCCGAGGAGATCGCCAAGGAGATCAAATCAGGCAAAAAACTGGCCGGATCTGATGATGCGGCAGAGGAGATCGGCCGGACCGCTGCCCCGCTCCCGCCCGAGGTGGTGATCGATCTTGGAGTGATGCGCGATGCGCTGGCCCGGCAGGAGCGCCGGATTGCACGACTGGTCGAGGATATCGAGCGAGAGCAGCAGAGGAGGGTTGAGGAGGTCAAAAGGCTGGAAAAGGCCGTCGACGACCTGCAGAAACGCCTCTCCAGGCAGCAGGAACAGCTCGCGGTCGTTGCAGAATGGGTGGATTACTTCGACCTGCAGATGGATGAGGTCACCCGCCCGGTGCTTGAGAGGTTCCGGCGAACCGTCGTGAAGAAGAACGATCCCGGGCAGTCGTCAGGCCGCACGGGCTGACCTCGTGCCCGGCTATCCGGGAAACCAGGTGCACGGCCGCCGTCTCCTCGTTACACATATGACGCATCTGTAACAATATATAATATTCAATAACATAAAAAGAGCAAAATTTAAATACGATCCCCGCTACCGGCACGCGAGGTGATCGAGATCTCAGAGCAGAAGATGGCCACAGTATTGACCGTCGCTATTCAAACCCTGGTCGTTGGCGGGTTGATAGCCTGTATCGTCGTTGGAACACAGGATCGGCCGTCTTCGGCGGCTTTGCCGGACACTGATGCCCGGCATGTGGATTTCCGCCCCGAGAGCGCCTCACCGGCCGCGTATCCCGTCATCGGCAGCCAACCGGAGGGCGGACCGGGCGCCGGAGAGGGGATCCTCTCTCTTTTTATTGCACCCGACTCCGCTAGCCCATCATAATCTGTATGGCTGTCGGGTACCTGTTCATGATGGCGTACACCAGAGGTTTCCCTATCCAGAGTCTCCCGCCCTGCATCCTCCGGAGAGGGCTGATCTCGCTGAGACTCTGGAGGGCCTGCACCGCAGCCTCGTCTGCGAGGAAGAAACTGTCAGGGACCGTGGAGTCAAAGTAGAAGAGGATCGGAAGCCGGAGCCGTCTCTGCAACGTTTCCGGAAGGGCCTGCTCCAGCCGGACAAGGACGTCCCGGTCGAAGTCGTAGCGGTTCCCGCTCTTCGTGACGGACGAGGGATATTCCTCCCGTAAGAGCTGTGAGAGGCGTTTGCGCTCTGAGACGACGCCGTCGTTGATCCTGCCGATTTCAAGCCGCATCCACCGCAAAAGGGTCGACTCGTCACCTGCTGATGGTCGATTAGCCATGTGTGCTCCGGTGGTGATCCGTCACCGGCCCGGTTGAGAGATCTGTCTTTGCCATACGATATATACCTGGCCCCGGCCGGCCCTTCTCCGGCAATCGGGGCCGGGGGGTAATCCGACCGATCGAACCGGAGTGAAGCCGCCTTGTGGGTCGTAAGCCTCGTATTTCCCGTGCAAAGGTATAAATTCTGTCCCTCCTTTGAGTGCTTTCTACGTGATCATGCATGGAACGTGATTCAGCGCACGGCAGATACGCCCGTTTCCCCGGAATGTTGCTCTGTGTTTTGCTTCTTGCCGGCGTAACGGTTCTCCTGGCAGCCGCCCCGGTGGGCGCCACCGGCGCGCCAGGGGATGAGTACGATCCCGCCATTGCCGCAATGCTCGCAGAGATCGACGAATCCGAACTCAGAAACACAACATATGACCTGCAGAATATATCGACCCGGGTATACGGATCCGCCGGAAACCGGGAGACGGGCGACTATCTCTACCGGAGGCTTGCCTCCATCCCCGGTCTCGAGGTGGAGTTCCTGGGCGAGGACCTCAACAACGTTGTCGCCACGCTTCCCGGGAGCGGCAACGTCTCAGACGGGATCGTGGTGGTGGGGGCACACTACGACAGCACGTCCTCGGACTCCGCCCGCGCACCCGGAGCTACCGATAACGGGTGTGGCGTCGCGATCGTTCTGGAACTCGCCCGGGTGATGAGCCGGCACTCGTTTGACCGGACGGTGCAGTTTGCGTTCTGGAACGCTGAAGAGATCGGCCGTTACGGCAGCGCCGACTATGTCAGAAACACGACGGTCCCGGTCGTGCTCTACTTCAATTACGATTCGGCCTGCTACGATCCTCTTAACCGCTCGGTCCTCGATATCGTCTACGACGAGCGTTCCGCAGATGTCGCGGCACTCATGGTAGACTATAACACCCTCTACGGCACGAACTTCACCCTGACCGAGAACAATCACACCTGCGCCTCGGACCATATTCCCTTCCGGGAGCAGGGTTACCCGGCTGTGACGACGCACAGCGAGGAGCACGGGCCGGCCCATACCCCGGACGACACCATCGACCATGTGTCGTCTGAGTATGCGATGAGGAATGCCCGGCTTGGTCTTGCAGTGATCGCGGAGGAGGCCGGGCTCCGGGACGAGGAGAAACCTGCTGCCGTCCCGAAGGCCTCGGGGGTGATCGTACGGGATCTCCCCGGAAGCCCGGGCGGGTCTTTATGATGGTCCTATCGTCGAGCGGAGTCGTTATCTCTCGCGCACTCCGAGATGGGTTCATCATGACGCCCGTTAACCCCTGCACGGGGGTGCTGCCGCTGCTGATACGAGGAAATCCTCTCCCTGTAGCCCGAAGCATGGTCCCCAGTCGCAGGGAATGCGGGGAGGAGAACACGCTTTTTATACGGTCGAAGCCAACACTTAAAAAATATGGAAGATTCTGAGATCCTGATGAACCCAAGCGAGCTGGTCCGTTTTCTCCGGAAGGATCCGGCAGAGTTTACAAAGGAGGACATTATCCGGTTCTGCGAAGAGAACGGGATTGAGATGGTCAACTTCCGGTACGCCGCTGAAGACGGCAAACTCAAGACCCTTAACTTCGTTATCTCCTCAAAAGAGCATCTCGACACCATTCTCTCCGACGGTGAGCGCGTCGACGGCAGCAACCTTTTCTCGTTCATCGAGGCGGGGAGCAGCGACCTCTACGTGATCCCCCGCTACCGTACGGCGTTCGTGAACCCCTTTGCCGAGGTGCCGACGATCGAGTTCCTCTGCTCGTTCTACGACAACGACGGAAAACCACTGGAGAGCTCCCCGGAGTACGTGCTTCGTAAGGCGGACGAGGAGTTCACCCGCCGGACCGGATACACCTTCAAGACCCTCGGCGAACTCGAGTATTACGTCGTCAGCCCGCGGGACGATCTCTATCCCGGCCGCGACCAGAAGGGTTACCACTCTGCCGAACCGTTCGTCAAGTTCGCGGACCTGCGGGATGAGGCGATGCGTCTCGTCGCCCGTGCCGGCGGCAGGATCAAGTACGGCCACTCGGAGGTCGGGTGTTTCTATAACGACGACCTGTACTACGAGCAGCACGAGATCGAGTTCCTGCCGATGCCGGTCGAGCAGGCGGTCGAACAGCTCATCATCGCCAAGTGGGTTCTTCGGATGCTCGGCAACCGATACGGTGTCGAGATCAGCTTCGCCCCGAAGATCACCGTCGGGAAGGCCGGGAGCGGAATGCACTTCCACATGCTCGCCGAGAAGGACGGCAAGAACCTGCTGGTCGAGGAGGGTAAACTGAGCCCGCTCGCCCGTAAGATGATCGCCGGCATCCTTGATGCCTCCGACGCCCTGACGGCCTTCGGGAACACCATCCCGACCTCTTACCTCCGTCTTGTCCCCCACCAGGAAGCGCCGACGACGGTCTGCTGGGGCGACCGCAACCGCTCGGTCGTCGTCCGGGTGCCCCTCGGCTGGATTGGTGCCGACGGCATGACGCGTGACGCCAACCCCTGTGAGGACCTCTGCCGGGAGGAGCGGCAGTCGAAGCAGACGTTCGAGTACCGGGTCGCCGACGGCTCAGCCGACCCCTACCTGATCGTCGCCGGTCTCGTCGTGACGGCGCTCCACGGGATCGAGATGCCCGATGCGCTCGAGGCAGCCGAACGGCTCTACGTCAGCGGGAACATCTTCCGGCCCGAGTTCAAGGAGCGTCTCGCTGAGTTTCGGCAGCTTCCCGCCTCATGTGTCGAGTCCGCCGAGGCGCTCGATGCGAAACGAGCGCTCTTCGAGCAGAGCGGGATCTTCCCGGCCGGGATGATCGACAGCCGGATCGCCACCCTGAAGGCCTTCGACGACCGGGGACTGAGCGAGAGGCTCTACGGCAATAACGAAGCGATCCGGGAGCTGGTTCAAGAGTTCCTTCACGTGGCGTGAGAGCCGGAAAATACTTTTTTGCCAGCATTAACCGGGCACCGTCAACGCCCCCCCCGCCCCCCACACCGATGGCTCCGGTATGGGGCAAGCTTATTATCAGGAGGCCACCAGAGAAGGTGGCTCCCGGGAGTGAGGCGGGTGCCCTGGCGGGCGGAGGACGTGGCTTTTTGCTATCTCTGAGGGCCGCGCAGAACCGCGAGAGCTCGCCGCTCACCCGGGTGATGAGGTATGCGTATGAGAGGAGAAGCGGAAGAGATGATGGCGGAAGGAGCGGGACCGGTCACGTTTACGTGCTACCGCGTCACCCCGGGAGAGGAGGAGGGCGCCCCCGAGGAGGGTATGAACACCTACAGCGTCGTGGTGCTGCTGCCCGACGGGGATATCAAGCACCAGGTTGTCTGGGCGCGGGCGCCTGAGGATATCGGCGACGCGATCCGGGTTCCTCCCGGCTCACGGGTGATCATGACCGAGATGAAGAACACCCTCGTATGGGACAGCGAAGAGGTGGGGGCCGCACCGGCCTCCTGACCTCTTTTGAGACCGGACCCTTTCGGTCGTCTCATCCTGTTCCGAACGGGATCTGTGCGTATGCGACAGTGCGGAGAGATTATGCCCTCCGGTTCGCCGCGATGTTCCGGTCCATGTAGGCGTTTGAGTTCGACAGAAAGGTACTAACCAAGTCCTGTGGTACACCGGATCAACGTTTTGCTGAGGATTGGCTATGGTTGATGATGAAGTAAGGAAGGTTATCGATAGGAATAATAAAAAATTCTCCGAAGGGTTCCAGAAAGGCGACGCCGCAATAACGGCATCGGTCATTGCAGAGGACGCCGTCGTCTTCCCCCCGGACGCTCCCATGATCCAGGGGAGAGGGGCGATCGAGGAGTTCTGGAGAACGGTCATGGCCTCAGGCGTAAAAGAGGTGGAACTGACCACGATCGAACTCGCAGGGAGCGGCGATTTTCTGCACGAGAGGGGAACGGGTATTCTCAAGGTCCACCCCCCGGGTGGAACGCCTGCCGAGCAGAAGATTAAGTTCGTCGTCGTGTGGAAGCGCACGGTTGACGGCTGGAAGAACCTGTGGGATATCTGGAACGCTTCTCCCTGATGTGGGGAGCAACGAGACCGCCGGGTTCACCGGGCATCTTCAGCCCTCTCACGGCGGCTACGAAGAGGCCTGGCGGTCTCGCTCACCCCGTGTACGAAGGATACCAGAAGGAGTATGACCCTGGCCAGAACATTGCTATTTGTAGGAAAAAGGATTATTTAGAGCACCGGGGAGGAGAGCGACACGCTTTCCCCGGTGATCTCGGAGAGGTAGACCCCTGACCCCACCCACCAGGTTTCATCGACCGGAAGGACGTAGCCGATCTTGAGTTCGTCGCGGTTCTCCTGCTCGGGGTTCGGCCAGATAAAGACGATGAACCCTCCTCCCGACTCTGCGGTATTCCTGAGCGCCCGAATGTTCTCCATTCCGAACGGGTCCTGCCGCTCGATCAGGCTTGTCCCGATCGAGTCCTGCAGGTGGGGATGGGCAAGGAGCGTCCCGTTGTAATCGTAGGCGTAGAGATAATGCTCCTCTGAATCGACAAACATTCCGGAAGCGTTCGAGATCTCGACAAACGTCGCTTCCGCCCCCTGTTCGCGCCCATAGGCGGCACCGCGCTCGACGAGGTCGACCATCGCGGAGACAGGCCCAGGATACGGTGCGGTTCCGGTCCCGGCCACGTCGGAGAGGTAGACGCCTGAAGCCACCCACCACGTCTCGCCGGCAGGGGCGACGTAGCCGATCTTCGGTATGCAGGTCTCTGCCGCCGACTCATTGATGGACCCGTCCAGCGGCGCCGGGTAGAGGTAGGTGATATACCCGCCGCCGTTTGCCGCCGTATGTGCACCGACGCGGATCACCGGCAGCCCCCGGACGTCGGTCCAGTTCCCGCGGTTGGAACCGATCGCATCCTTCTCGTATGGGTGGGCGAGAAGCGTCCCGTTGTAATCGTAAGCATATACGTATAGGGCTCCCTGCGAAAACCTGCCCACCTCGTTGTTGAATTCAGCGAGTGCCGCGTCTTTCCCGGCGGTCCTCGCGTAGGCGGCGGCCTCCCGGACGAAGACGGCGAGGTCCTCAGTGGTCGCGTTCTCCTCGACGGCTTCCTGTACGCCGGGGCCGCTGCACCCGGCCGCGAGAACCGCGAGGGCTGCGAGAAGACAGACCACGTTGATAAGATGAAATTGCTTCATACTTTTTTGTAAGGCATGGATCCTGAAAAAGAAGCCGGGTACTATCGGCATGGTGAATCAGCTGCGGAGGGTCCGATACTCGGGCCCGAAGGCACCCCCGCGGGCGTTCCGTGTACCCGGGAGATCAGCGGGAGCCGTGGGTAGGGAGATCCCGGTCTCACAGCCTCTTGACGCCCAGGATCATGGATCCCACGCCGGCAAGCGAGACCACGATGATCGCAAAGGCGACGAGGTTGAAGTTCTCAGAGATGAGGGGAATGTTCCCGAAGAGATACCCGGCGAGGACGAAACTCGCAACCCACAGCACTCCTCCCACCACATTGAACTGGATGAACCTGGAGTAGTCCATCTTCCCGGCTCCCGCGAGGAACGGTGCCAGGGTCCGGACGAACGGAGCGAACCTGGCTATCACAACGGTCTTTCCGCCGTATTTCTCAAAGTATGACTCGGTTTTTGTGATATCCTGCCGTTTAACGAAAGGGATTCCTTTCGAGAGAAACCGGCTGCCGAACCCTCTCCCGATCCAGTAGTTCACCGTGTCCCCTGCAATCGCCGCCACCACGAGAAGCACAAGGGCGGGGAGGATGTTGAGACCGCCCTGCGCAGCGATTGCGCCCACAAGGAAGAGGAGCGAGTCACCGGGGAGATAGGGGGCGACGACCAGCCCCGTCTCGAGGAAGACTATGAGGAAGATGAAGAAGTACACGAATAGCCCGTAATCCTCGATGACGAGCGGCAGGAAGTCATCGAAGTGTATGACGACATCGATGAGATATCCGATCTGCTCAAACATTCACTTCCCGTCTGCACCGGTAGCTGATATACCTACTGCGCCGGTGCAACCCGATCCTGATCGAGGCCGCCCGGAAACTCCGGATGGGTATTGCAAGCCGGTCTCTTCAGGGACCCTGTGTTCTGGCTGCCCCACAATATAGATGGCGGCGGCGACCTACGTTAGATCATGCATCAGTCCCCGGGCGCTCACCCCGGTGCAATCCCGGCGGTCACGGAGGTCATGACGGCGTTCGGGCCGGTTCGTCTCATCTGGGTTCGACCTGATACCGGCCCGAAAGTCCGGGGAATCATCCTCCCCGGCGACCCTCGAACCGATGCGGGGATACTCTTCATTCCTGAACCCCGGGATGACAGCATCCGGACGCTGATTGCCGGGATCCAGTCGCTCCTCCGGGGGCAAGACGTGCGGTTCGATACCGATCTCCTCGACCTGGACCGGTGCCCGCCCTTCCAGCGGCGGGTGCTCCTCGCCGAGTACGGGATCCCCCGGGGGTATGTCAGCACCTACGGGCGGATCTCCCGGCATATCGGGAACCCCGGGGCCTCGCGTGCGGTCGGGAGCGCACTCGCAAGAAACCCGTTCCCCCTTGTCATCCCCTGCCACCGCGCCCTGCGGTCGGACGGGCGCCTGGGCGGGTTCCAGGCGGGCCTCGCTATGAAACAAAGATTGCTTGAGATGGAAGGGATCAGGTTCCTCGAGGACGGCCGGGTGCTGATGGAGAAGGTGTGGTATTGACGCGGCCGCATAGATCACGAGGCTGCCCGGGCCATCGAGAGGTATATGTGGGATGACGTCCCCCGACCCCGCGGTGATGATCGGATGGCAGATGTTACCGGCCAGCAGATGACAAAACCTACGGAGTATAGTGCGGTCAACCTGGCGAAGGATGCCGGGGTGGACATGGAGCGGTGGAACCGGGTCCCGGATGGGGCGACGATCGAGAGGACCGTTGAGGCGGTCAGGGCGCGGAACATCAACGTGATTCTGGCGAACACGGCAGAGGAGGGGCTCCGGGCCGTCGTCGACCTGATCCCCGAGGGGGGCGAGGTTATGTACGGTTCCTCGACGACCCTGGCCGAGATGGGGTTTGACCGGGTGGCGAAGGAGAACCCGAAGGGGTGGCGCGACTACCACGCGGTCATCACGGCCGAAGACGATGCGGAGAAGCGGCATGCTCTCCGCAGAAAGAGCGTGGCCGCCGATTACTATCTCTCCGGGGTGCAGGCGATCGCCGCCTCAGGCGAGGTCGTCGGGTGCGACAAGACCGGGAGCCGGATGGGGGCGTGGCCTCATGCGGCGGCCCACCTCATCCTCGTCTCGGGGGCAAACAAGATCGTGCCGACCATCGACGATGCCCTCCGGCGATGCCGGGAGTACTGCCTGCCGCTCGAGAACCAGCGTGCACAGCATGTCTACGGCACGGGAAGTTACATCGGCAAGCATGTGATCCTCGATAAGGAGGACACCGACGGAAGGATAGCCCTGGTCCTGATCCGCCAGCAGCTCGGTTACTGAACCCGGCTGCTCCGCATGGCGGCACCGGGCCCGCCAGCTAAAGGAAAAGCGGTGTCTTCACGGCAGGCCTATGCCCGATATCTTTTTTCGGATGCGGGTCAACCGCATTCCTCCCTCTCCCCGCGGTTCTGTAGATCAGGCGGGAGCTGTCCGGTCGCGGCTGAAGCGGTGCTCCGCCCCTTCTATTTCCCCATCCGGAGGGTTCGGTATATCTGAACTCCCGTGCCATCTTGATGCATGGAGATCGCAGAAATCCTCAACGCCACCGTTCCGCTCTCCGACATCACACTCGAAAACATCGTTCTCGCTGTGCTTGTCGCGATTATTGGATGGATCGTGGTGAAAATCCTCACGTCCGTCTTCACAAAGATGCTCTCCCGGGCATCGAACCTGCCCGGCCTGGTTATCGAGTTCCTGATCCGGTTCTTCTCGGTCCTGCTCTACGTGTTCCTCGCCCTTATTGTCCTCGCGACGCTCGGTTTCGACGTCTCCTCCATGGTGCTCGGGCTCTCGGCGGTGATCGGGCTCATCCTCGGTTTCGGCCTCCAGGACACCGTCACCAACCTCGCCGCCGGAGTCTGGCTGGCGGCCTTCCGTCCCATCGACAAGGATGAGTTCGTCGAGGTCAACGGTATATCCGGGACGGTCACCTCGGTCGGCATCATGGCGACCGAGCTGCTGAAGCCCGACAACACTTACATCACCATCCCGAACTCCCTCGTCTGGGGGAGCCCGGTGATCAACTCCACCAGGATGGAGACCCGCCGCGTCGAGGTCAAGGTCAGGGTCGCCTACGACAGCGACCTGGATAAGGCAATCCGGGTCGCCACTACCCTGATGACGGCCAACGAGGGCGTGCTCCCGTCGCCGGGACCTGTGGTCGTCGTCACCGAACTCGCCGACTCTTCGGTGAACCTCTCCCTGCGGGCGTGGACGAAGACGTCCGACATGTGGGGCGTGCAGTGGGACCTGAACCGCGACGTCGTCCGGGCGTTCAAAGAGGCCGGTATCGAGATCCCCTTCCCACAGGTGGACGTCCACCTGGACGGGACGCACTAACTATCTTTTTGTGCCGGTCACCGGGTGCGCCCGAAGTCGATGAAGCCGTTGTAAGGATCAGTCGCGAGCAGGCGGACGCGAATCCTCTGGCCGACCCGTAGCCCCTGCTCGCCGATAACCACCTTTCCTTCCGCGGGCGGGTCGATCAGCCGGACATACGTCCCCTTCTCCGAGGCGCCGGTGACGAACGCTGCAAACGTCTCGCCGATCCTCTCCCGGAGGAGGACCGCGGCCGCGGCCTTCCGGACGAAGCGCTCGACCTTCTGGGACGCCTTCTCCCGGTCGGTGAGGTGGAGGGCGAGGTCGTCGAGTTCGGCCGGCGTGTAGGGTGGGTAGCGCTCGCCGTCAAGGACCGATTTTATCAGCCGCTGGATGATGATGTCGACGTAGCGCCGGTTCGGGGCGGTGCCGTGGGTGTAGTCGGTGACGGCAAGGGCGAAGTGGCCGATCGGCTCATCGCCCGGCCGGAACGCCACGTACTCGCCCGCTCCCATCAGTTTCACCACCGTGAGGGAGAGGTCGGGGAAGCGGTCGGGATCGGCCGCCTTCTGCCGGATGAGGAACCGGGTGAGCGCCTCGGCGTCCGGCTCGGGGGGCAGGGTCTCGCCGCGGTCCGCCGCCTCCGCGACGATTCCCTCCCAGTTCTTTGGGGTGCGCACGACCCGGTGGATCATGGGGAGACCGGTGGCGTTCAAGAATGCGGTTATACTGCCGTTCGCCGCGACCATGAACTCCTCGATGAGGCACCGGGCAAGGTTCTGCTCCTGGACGACAAGCCCCAGGACCCGGTTCTCCTCAACGACCGGTTCGGCCTCGATCGTCTCGAGGGCGAGCGCTCCCCTCTCCGTCCGGCGCTTCCTCATCCGCACCGCGGCCTCGTGCTGGAGGAGGACCTGCTCGGCAAGCCCCGGCGTCTCTGTAACCATCCCCGGGATGGCCCCGCTCCCCTCCAGCCAGTCGCCGACCTCCTCGTAGACGAGTTTTGCCCGGTTCGCGACGATCGCCCGGTAGACGTCGCCGGGTAGCGTGCTCCCATCCGGAAGAACGGTATACTCGATGACGACCGCCATCCGGTCACGGCCGGGCAGGAGCGAGGTGATGCCTGCCGAGAGGCGGTCGGGGAGCATCGGGAAGGTCACAACACCGGTGTAGACCGATGTCCCGTTGTGGGCGGCGTGCCGGTCGGTCGCCGAGTCTTTCGGGACGCGGGAGTCGACGTCCGCGATCGCGACCCTGACGTGGATCGCGTCGTTCTCTCCCGGTTCACAGACCTCGATCTGGTCGAGATCCTCTGAGTCGTGGTTGTCGATCGAGGACCAGAGGAGTGACCGGAGGTCGCGGGGATCTGTGGGGGTATCCGGGAAGGCGTCCCCGCTGAGAGCGCCGACTTCACGGATGACGGCCGGTGGGAAGGCAGGGATGAAGCCGTACTGCTGCATCGCCGACCACGCGATGCCTTTCAGGTTGACGGACTGCTCGTTCTGCATCGTTGAGTAATTCGTTCGCGGGTATAAAATCGCTTGGAAATGTCCGGCGATCATCGGCCCGTTCTGCCCGGACTGAAATAACCGGCCCTGTTGAGACTCCACCTCGCTCCCGATGGTCGCACTCCGGGGCACGGCTTTCCACCGGCAACGCCCGCGCACTGCCCCCGCCCCGGGGTGGGGGAGGAGGCCGAAGGCCGGGTGGAGTGAGGGCTACGGGTATCGCTTATGTGTAGAGACAGGGGGGGCGTGCCCCCCTCCCCGCGAGGTGATATCCCCACGGTCCACTACAGGGGGATATGCCCGGTTCAACAGAGCGTGTCAGGCCCATAGAGGAGGTGAAAAAAGATGTTTTTGTACAGCCGAATATCCACGTTACCGTCGACCTCCCGGGACGAGGGGGCCGTCCCCCGCCGCATCACCGTATCTCGATCCGGTCGCCCGTCACCATGTAGTGCACCTTCTCCGCGATCCTGCAGGCGTGGTCCCCGCAGCGTTCGAGGTACCGGGCGATCATGACGTAGTTCGTGCACCGGGTGATGTTTCTTGGGTCTTCCATCATGTAGGTGAGCGACTCGCGGAATATGGAGTACCTGAGAGCGTCGACGACCTCCTCCCTGCTCTGGATATCGGCTATCACACTGAGGTCTTCACGCTCGAACGCGACCATCACATCCGTTATCATCCCGTCGACGATCTCTCCCATGTGGGGGAGGTTGACGAGGTTTCCTACGTGCGGCGCCCCGGCGAGATCGGGCACGACGATGGCGATGTCTTTCCCGTAGCGGCCGATACGGTAGAGGCTCGTGATCACCTTCATCGAGGCTGCGATCGTCCGCAGGTCTTTTGCCATCGGCTGGTTGAGGGCGATGAGTCTCAGGCACTTCTGCTCGATCCCGTCATCGTAACCCGCGAGTTTCTGCTTCTTCTCGTCGATCGTCCCGGCGAGCTCCACGTCCTGGGTCTTTAGCGCTACCATCGACTGGCCGAGCATACCCTGCGCGAGGTTCCCCATCGCGAGGACATCCCCTTTCAGGGACGCAATCTCTGTATGAAACTTCGATACCATTGGATTCTCCCTACCCGAACCGTCCGGTGATGTAGTTCTCCGTCAGTTCCTCGCCGGGATCCTCGAAGATCTTGGTGGTTCCATCAAACTCCACCAGTCTTCCCAGGTACATGAACCCGGTGTAGTCGCTGGCCCGCGCCGCCTGCTGCATGTTGTGCGTGACGATGACGACCGTGTAGTCCCGCGCAAGCCGGACGATGAGGTCCTCGATCTTTGCCGTAGCGATGGGGTCGAGGGCGGAGCAGGGCTCGTCCATCAGGATCACCTCCGGCCCGACCGCAAGGGATCGGGCGATGCAGAGCCTCTGCTGCTGCCCGCCCGAGAGGGAGAGTCCGGGTTCGTGGAGGCGGTCTTTCACCTCATCCCAGAGCGCAGCACCTTTCAGACTCTCCTCGACGATACGGTCGAGTTCCTTCTTATCGTTCATCCCGTGAATGCGGGGGCCGTAAGCGACGTTCTCGTAGATGCTCTTTGGGAACGGGTTCGCTTTCTGGAAGACCATGCCGATCTTCTCGCGGATCGCGTATACGTCTGCATGGGGGTCGTGGATGTTCTTTTCGTTGAAGAGGATCTCTCCGGTGATCCTTGAAGAGTCGATGAGGTCGTTCATCCGGTTGAAGCACCGGAGCAGGGTCGATTTCCCGCACCCCGACGGCCCGATCAGCGCCGTGACCTTGTTCTTCGGGATGCTGACCGAGATGTCGATGAGGGCTTGTTTCTGCCCGTACCAGAGGTTGAGGTTCTTTGTCTTGAGGATTGTGGATTCATTCATTTACATCACCTTTGCCTGGCTGTACCGGCGCCGGACAAGGATCGCGGCGAGATAGATCGCGAGGACCAGTATCAGGAGCACGAACGCGGTCCCGTAACTCTGCGTTGCCGCCCCCGGAACGGTCGTGGTGAGGACGAAGAGGTGATATGGGAGCGCCATCACCGGCTCCGTGAGCGACGACGGCAGGAATCTGGTGCTGAAGATCGCTGCCGTGAACATGATGGGAGCGGTCTCGCCTGCAGCGCGCCCGATGGAGAGGATCGCTCCGGTGAGGATCCCGGGGATTGCCGGGGGGAGGACCACGCGCCAGGTCGTCTGCCACTTCGTGGCGCCGAGCGCGTAACTTCCCTCCCGGAGAGAACCGGGGACCGACCTGAGCGCCTCTTCGGTCGTCCGTATGATCGTCGGGAGTATCATCAGGCCGAGGGTGATCTGTCCGGCGATCAGCGAGACCCCGAACCCCAGGAAGAGGACCAGGAACGCGAACCCAAACAGCCCGAAGACGATGGAAGGCGTTCCGTTCAGCAGATCCACCGCGGTCCGGATGGACCGCGTCAGCGCCGTGTCGGCGGTGTACTCGATCAGGTAGATGGCCGTCGCGATCCCGAGGGGGAGGGCGACCGCGAGGGCGCCTCCCACGAGGTAGAACGTCCCGACGATAGCAGGGAAGATCCCGCCCGCTCTCCCGAGATCCCTCGGGGACCCGGTCAGGAACTCCCAGGTGATCGCTCCGGCCCCGTTGACGACGATCTCGAAGAGGATCACCCCGAGTGCCGCGATCACGATCGCGACCGAGAGCGATATCAGGAGGAACGCGCCTCGTTGCGAGGTCCTGGGGTGGACAAGCCCTCTCAACGGTGCCGAGACGGCGTGGGCTATGCGTGAGGCCGCCCCGGTAATGGCCCGGTAGGGTGTGGAGCGCTGGATCGCGGCCTTCACCCGCCTGGGCGGCGTGGATCGTACACCCTGCGTTCCCTGTATCCGGGTGATGATGACCCGTGCCAGGCTATTGATCGCGAGCGTGATGAAGAGCAGGACCACCGCAACGCCGAAGAGCGCATGGTAATGCGTGCTTCCGAACGCGACCTCGCCCATCTCGATGCCCAGCGTCCCGGTCAGCGTCCGCACGGGGGAGAAGACGTCGTAGATCGGGTCCGGGATGACGGCGGCGTTCCCCGTGACCATGAGCACCGCCATCGTCTCGCCTATGGCGCGCCCCATCCCGAGGATGATCGCCGCGCTGATGCCGGAGAGTGCACCGGGGACGATGACCCTCCGGATCGTCTGCCAGTGGGTTGCCCCGAGGGCAAGGCTGCCCTCTTTGAACTCTCTCGGGACCGAACTGATGGCGTCCTCGGCGACGCTCGTGATCGTCGGTATGGACATGATCGCGAGGAGGATCGAGCCCGCGAGCCAGCTCGACCCCGACGGCTGGTCGAAGGTGACGCGTATCCAGTCGGTCAGGAGGATCAGGCCGAAGAACCCGTAGACGACGGAGGGGATGCCGGCCAGCAGTTCGATAGCGGGTTTTATGACCGATTTCATCCTCGGGGAGGCGATCTCTGCGATGAAGACGGCGCTCCCGATGCTGAGCGGGACGGCGATGACCATCGCGAGCGCCATGACCAGGAGCGTCCCGGTGATGAGCGGGAAGACCCCGTAGGCCGGGTTCCGGCCGGTCGGGTTCCATTCCGTACCCGCAAGGAAGTTCCAGAGGCCCGTCTCGAGGACGATCTGGTAGCCGTCACGGAGCAGAAATATGATGATGAAGAAGACTGCGACGATCGCGGCAAGTGCGCCAAGAAAGAGCAGTTTGCCGACGGCCCGATCAATGAGCCGCCTCTTCGCTCCGGCGGTCGGCCCGCGGATCTCCGGCGTTCCGCGGTCTCGCGGCCATCCGAAGTTTCGGCACCGAGCCCGTATACTGAAATCTCTTGCCATCAGCACTCCGCCGCTGTAACACTAAAAATTGGGGGTGCTGCCCCGTTCATCCCTGTACCGGGATGTAATCTTCGCTCGCTACGATCTCCTGTCCTTCGGCGCTCAGGATGAAGTCGATGTACCGCTGCGCAAGCCCCTCGGGCTCTCCGTTCGTCAGCATGTAGAGCGGCCGGCTGATGGGATACGTTCCGGAGGTGATGTTCTGGAGCGTGGGGCGAACGTCGGTCCCGTCGACGTTCAGCGCGAGGGGTTTCACGCCTTCGGTGTAGCCGAGGCCGACGTAGCCGATCGCGCCCGGAGTCTGCGACACCTTCTGCTGGATGCCGCCGTTCGAGTTGAACTCCTCCTGGGTCCTGACGAAGTCCTCCTCGTCCATGACAAACTCGGAGAAGAATTCCCGCGTCCCCGAGGCACTGTCTCTCCCTACAACGACGATCTGCTGGTCAGACCCGCCAACCTGATTCCAGTTCGTGTAGGTGCCGTTGTAGATGCCCCGTATCTCGTCAAGTGTGAGGCTCTCGACGCTGTTTGCCGGGTTGACGGCGAGGAGGATCGCGTCATCGGCGATGTGGTGCTTGACGAGACCCGGGTAACCTGTGGTCTCTGCGGATTTGAGGTCCCGTGAGGACATGCCGATGTCGGCGGTGCCCTCGCCGGCGGCCTTGACCCCGACGCTCGAGCCCCCTCCGCTCACCATGATCTCCGCGGAGGCGTCGTTCGCCTCGAAGGCTTCCTTCGCTCTCTCGGCGATGGGCAGCACCGTCGTCGAGCCCGTTACCGTGATCTGCTGCGACGGGGACGTTGCGGAATCACCCTCGCTGCCGAGACATCCTGCTATCATCAGAAGAGCCACGAGAGTGCCGATGACGGCAACCGCGGCCATGTTTGACAGACCTTTTCCTGCCATGGTAGGTTGTAGGGGGGGGAGCGAGCATATGGATTTTCGACATTGAATATTTTCGAGAACAGTGGGACAATACAAGTATATACTTTATGGGGATGGTCAATATATTTATCCCGCAGAATGATAATACGTATCGTATGGAGTTTCGGAAGGTTCAGAGAACAGGGGGATCTTCGTACGTCATCTCGCTTCCCAGGGAGTGGATTCAATCGATGAATATCAAGAAGAACGAACCCCTCGCGATCAAGATCCAGGCCGACGGAAGCCTTATCATCCTCCCCCGTCCCTCCGAAGAGAAGGAACCACGGACGAAGGAGTTTGATGCCGATACGGTGGGAAACCCCACGTTCCTGTTCCGGTGTCTCGTGGGCTCGTATATCGCCGGCTACACGACCGTCCGGATATCCTCCTCCACGAAGTTGTCGCCTGCAACCCGCAAGGCCGTTCGGGACTTCAGTTCGATGACCATCGGCCAGCAGATCGTTGAAGAGACCGACTCCTCGATCCTCGTCAAAGATATCCTGAACCCCTCGGAGATGCCGTTTGGAAACAGCATTAAACGGATGGTCGTGATCATCGGGACGATGTTTACCGATGTGATGATCGCCCTCGATACGAAGGATAGGGTTCTCGCAGAAGATGTCATCAACCGGGATGTCGAGGTGGATAAACTCCAGTGGCTGATCTCGCGCCAGTATCATCTCATGTTCAGGGACACAACGCTCCCGGAGAAACTCCACGTTTCCGTCGAAGAGGCTTCGAACTACTATGTCGTGAGCAGAAGCCTTGAACGGATCGGCGATCACGGCGTCCGGATCGCTTCACATATCCCCATACTCATAGAGCATGACGTCGATCCGGAGATCGTCGCCGATATGAAGATAGCCACGAAAGGCGCCATGGAGATTCTACATTCAAGCATGCGGGCCCTCTTCTCGTCAGATATTGTCGATGCCAACCATACCATCGATATGGTTGCCGGCCTCGCAGAGATGACCGATGGTATCAGCGCCCTCGCGCACCGGGAAGAAGGCGAGCTCGCTCAGTCGATCGGCTATATCGCGGAGAGCATCCGGCGGGCGGGCGAATACTCGAGCGATATCGCCGAAGCCATCATCAACCAGCTCATCCGTGAGAACGGCGGGTGAGCGGGGCCGGCATCACCGCCCCACTTTCTCCCACCAGACCGCCGCGGTCGGCCGCACCGTCGTCTCGACGTACTTCCCGGACTCGTCTTTCCGGAGCGCCCGGGTGAAATACTCCCGGACGGGGGCCAGGTCTTCCATCCCGGGGTTGTGCATCGCCACCCAGGTCCGGACGGCCTCTTCGGGAGAGTCGTAGACCGCATCCCAGACGGCGCGGTAGATCCGGACGTTCGGATAGATCCCGGCGTCGTGGAGGATGTTGACGGGGTAGATGTAGTCCGGGTAGCCCTTCTGGGCGGTCGCCGCCTCTCCAAAGACTGCTCTATAGAGCGCCATCTCGTCGGGGTTCCGCCACTCGCCCGCGTGCCAAAAGAGGTAGACCGACCGTCTGGCCGCGGCATCGAGTTTTTCGAGGGCAGCGGCGAGGTCGTAGAACCCGAGCGAGAACGCCGCGATGACAACGTCGTGCGGCTCGATGTCCCTGCCGATCGCCGTATCCTCCCAGCGCATCGTGACCGTGGAGTAGTTCGTGAGCCCCTCCGCTGCCATCCGCTCCCGGAGGATGGAGAGCATGCCCTCCGAGGGGTCGAGGGCCGTGACGTGGGTGGCGGCCCGGGCAATCGGCACGGCCAGCCTCCCCGTCCCGGCGCCCATATCGAGCACGGTGTCCTCCGGCCGGAGTTCCAGGATTGCGAGTTCATGCTCGGTCGCCTTCTTCTCGTCGCGGGTGATCCGCCGGTAGGCGGCGGCGCGTTTGTCCCAGTGTGCGGCTGGATCCCGGTCTTTTTCGGCACGTTCCGGTGAACCCACGTGGAGCGCCTTCCAGAGCTCGTTCCAGTCGATGATCCGGTGCATAATTGTTCCTCTCGTCCGGAACATTATAAGCGCTCGCTCGCGGCAGCGGGGATGCGGTTACTGTGGCGGGTCTTCTCCGGCATTCCAGAGATCCCGTCCGCGGTCGGTGACGTCGCCCGGCAGGTCCACGAGTTCGACGGGGTACGGAGCGAAGAACGACTGGTTCATCAGGTACGGCTCCCGGAACCGGATCACCCACGACCGGAGCAGGTTGCGGGGTTCGGCCAACGTGGCGTGGCCGTGTCTGTAACGGTCGATCAGCCTGATGCAGTACGCCTTCTCCTCGTCTGAAATGCGGTCGCTGAAGTATCCCAGGGCGTGATGGAGAGCGTTGACGTTGCCGGTATACCGGGGAACTCGTGCGAGCGCGATAGAGAGCATCCGGCGGTAACGCTCGTACAGCGCTCCCGGTTCAACCGCTGCCCGGGATGCGACAAGCTGTCCCATCTCCCGTAACATCTTCTGGCTCGAGGCGAGCAGGAGGAGCTTGTTGTTCGCGTGGAACTGCACGAGGGCATGGGGGTCCCGGGTTATCTCGGCACCCCGAAACGCCGCCAGGGTAAAGACCGCGGAGAGGAAGTGGTCGCGGATCCGCGCATTGTTCAGGCGCAGTTCGTCTTCCACGGGGAATTCCGGGTATCGCTTCAGCACCTCGCGGGCGAAAAACCCTGCGGACTTTGCTATCGCCGCGGACTTTTCTATCGACGGATACACCCGCACGTTCCTGGTTCCGGATGTGGGAGAGCCTCCTTTGAGGATGAAACCGTCGACGAGGAGGAGTTGATCGAGAAACTCTGCTGCAAAAGCAGACATCTCGGCGGTGACGTCCCGCCCGGTGGCCGGCTGCACGAGGTGATCGGAACCATCTATCCGCACGATCCTGACGGTTGCCCGGGGGATCCCGAGCCCGATCTCGACCTCCGGGCAGACCGGGATGCAGTCGGCGTATTCCCTCAGGCGCGCCACCGTGGGGGAGGGTATCTTCGAGCCGTCGTAGCGGCACGGGTCGAATTCGATGCAGCGGCTGACGACGAGGCGGGGGCGCGGGTACTCCCGGGTCATGGGGCTCATGATACGGCGGGATGTATATCAACCCTTGGACCGGATGGGAGCGGGTGTATCTGCTGAACCGCACCCGGACACCCCGGCCCGGCTCCTCACTGCAGCCCCGGAACCCTTATTCCCCCGCCTGAAGAGATCCGATCATGAAGGTGCTTGGAATCAGCGGGAGTCCGAGGGTGCGGGGGAACACCGCCCGCCTCCTCGCGGAGGTTCTCCGCGGAGTCTCCGACGCAGGCGGCGAGGCGAGCGCCGTCAGTCTCTCCGAGTATGTTATTGCGGGCTGCGTCGGTTGCGAGCTGTGCAGGCGCGATCTGACCTGCACCCGCTTCAACGACGGCATGACGCTGCTCTATCCCCGCATCAGGGACGCGGATGCGCTCGTTCTCGGCTCGCCCGTCTACCACTACAACGTTACCAGCCAGATGAAGGCCTTCATCGACCGGCTCTACGCCTTCTACGACTTCACCGATGAGCGCCCCCGGGGCTACGCGAGCCGTCTTGCGGACCGGGAGCGCAAGGCCGTGGTATTCGCGGTCGGCGAGCAGGCAGACCCCGCCGACCTCGGCGTTGCGCTGGAGGCTCTCTCCCTGCCGCTCCGCCCCCTCGGCTACGAGGTGGTTGCGGAACTTCCGGTCCTCAACTGTTTCGAGCCGGGCATCGTCGGGGAGAAGAAGGAGGTGCTTGAGCAGGCATACCGGTGCGGCCGGGACCTTGCGGCGGCGCTCTCCGGGGCCTGAGAGGGTAGCCCGGGGCGAGAGCCGCCCGTTCGGCCTGTTTTCTGCAGGTTCATTCAGAGGATAATCGCACAGGAGAAAGATTTTACGTTCACAATGCCCGAATGCAGTCCGATGCGCGATAAACCTGCTCTTTTTGTGCGGCTGACCCGGAGCCAGGCGCTCCGGAGCAACATCCGGGTTGACTGGAGAGCTCGAAATCATCCCAGCAGAGAAGAGCCGTACGGTTCATCGAGAAGTGCATAGAAGCACCAAAAAGTTTTATTTCTCCAGAGCTATGGCTGGCCGTCCGGGAGGTGCAGGTGATGACCTTGAGCACAGTGTCGAAAAGGTCGCCGTTCAACTTCTTTTTGTTGGTTTACGCTCTTTCTGTCCCGTTCTGGTTGCTTAACACTCTCATCCCGATGAATCTTCCCGTGGATAACCTTCCCGTGACCGATATCGGGGCCACGTTTGTCCCCATGATAGCGGCTTCTATCCTGGTTTACCGGGAAGAGGGATCTCGAGGCGTAACGAGACTTCTCGCAAGAGCCTTCGATTACAAAAGGATCCGGCAGAAGATCTGGTATGTCCCCATCATCTTCTTAATGCCTCTTCTTCTCATGCTGACCTACGGGATAATGCTTCTCGTGGGGCTACCTGTTCCCACCGAATGGCAGATTCCTCTCCTCTTACCGCTCCTTTTTGCTGCGTTTTTCATCGCCGCTGCGGGGGAGGAGCTCGGCTATATGGGGTATGCCATCGATCCCATGCAGGAGCGGCGGAACGCACTGGCAGCGAGTCTCATTATGGGGTTGCTGTGGGCACTATGGCATTACCCGTCGATGATCCAGATCGGCCAGACCCCAGCATTGATGGCATGGGGAACTCTTGGTACCGTTGGGTTTCGGGTCCTGTTCGTCTGGCTCTATAACAACACGGGAAAAAGCGTATTTGCGTGCATCCTCGTGCATGCCATCGCCAATACCAGCAGAAGTGTGTTTCCTGGCGGCCGTCCGGCATACGAGCTGGCCGACGGGGCTATTGGGTATTCGCTCATTACGATCGCGGCTATGATCGTGGTGTTCCTATGGGGAGCGGAAACGTTGACCCGGTTCAGATATGCCCGCAGAGCAGCCCCGATTCCGGACTGATGGCAAACAATGCGGAGATCTGCCTGATGGGGCAACCTTATTAACGGTGAACAGTTCCTCGTATCATCGTTCCGCGACGCTGCAGGCGGGTGATGCCGATGAAGAACACCACGACTACGAGATCTGTGGGGCTCTTTTTCCTGTTGGTCTACCTGCTCTCCCTTCCCGTGTACCTGCTCCGTCTCGTTGCTCCGTACAGCCTGTTGATGGTCTTCAACCCCTTCATCGCGGCCTCGATCCTCACCTACCGAAAGGCAGGGTCGGACGGCGTGAGGCTTCTCTGGAAGAGATCCTTTGATTACAAACGGATCCGGCGAAAGATCTGGTATATCCCCCTCCTTCTCCTGATACCGGCCGCGACAGTCCTGCAATACGGATTGATGAGAGTGATGGGGGTGGTGCCCATCCCTCGCCTGCAGTTTCCGCTCCTGATGTTGCCCGTTTATTTCCTGGCCTTCTTCATCCTCGCGATCGGTGAAGAGGTTGGCTGGTCGGGATATGCCCTCGACCCGCTGCAGGACCGGTGGGGGGCTCTCCCCGCGGGCATCATCCTGGGGGTGGTGTGGGCCCTGTGGCACCTCGTGCCCTATTCCCTCGCGAACCCACCGCTCTGGGTGGCAGGCCAGTGCCTCGCGACGGTGATGGCACGCATCCTCATGGTCTGGCTCTATAACAACACGGGAGGGAGCGTGTTCGGCATGATCCTGTTCCATGCCATGATCAATATGGGATCGGTCCCCGACTACGGTTTCCGATACGACCCTCTCCTCGTGGGTCCAATCCTGACCGTGATAGCTGCGGTTGTGGTCTTCCTGTGGGGGCCGAGAACCCTGGCCCGCTACCGCTATGCCTGAGCGGTCCGCTGCCGTGGTTCGTGGAGTAAAACGGCGGGTCTTCGGCCATCCGGGCTCCTATTCCTTCAGGTAGAACCGCCATTTACAGAAGATGTTCTCTGGATGCGGGTCAGGAGGAGCGAAGAGGCACTCGACGCAGATCCGGTCGTCGATCTGCCGTGAAAAATTTGTGAACTCCGCCCGGTGCATCTCGCGGCAGACGTATTCACCGAGGCCGCGCCGCAACCGTGCTTCCTGGCTCGGGCACGAGGGAACGGTGATGATAACCTCGTCGTCCCGCTCCTCGATATCGTAGTTCACGATGATCGCCCAGGGGAAGAGTTTCAGTGCTTTCACGAACCCTTTTAGCCCTTTCTCCCGGATATCGAACCTGGCGATGAGGTCTTTTGCTGCCATCGGGGCGACGCGGCCCCAGACACGTTCGTTGACCGCCTCCGCGGTCGGCTGGCCGAATTCCTCGGCAATATAGATGAACCAGAACGCGTCCACCACACGGTAATGCCAGAGGAGGAACGCGAGATACTCCCGAAGTTCTTCCGTGGTCATTCTGTCAAAGAGATCGCTATCCATAGCAGTCACCACGCTCTACGCCCGCCCCCGTCAGTCGCGACGGGGCGTTTTGCGGTAGACCATTCCCTGGAAGATGGCGATCTTCTCCGCGGCATCGTTCGTTATCCTGACAGTGTAGGAGGCCAGTTTCGGCTTCGCGGCGTACTCCTCGGCCTCGGCATAGAGGGGGCCGGACGTTGCGGCCGTGAGATAGGAGATCTGTGCGTTTATCGCCGCCGCCGGGATCCCGTGGGAGTTCGATGCGAGAGCGAAGGCCGTATCGGCGAGGGTGAAGAGCGCTCCGCCGTGGACGGTTCCGTGGCTGTTCAAATGATAATCCCGGACTTCCATCTTCACCACCGCCCTGCCGGGTGCGACCTCAACGCATTCCATTCCGTTGTGTCTGGCAAAGGCATCGGCGGCGAAGAACCGGGCCGAAGCTTCTGGTGCGACCATATGTGGTAGTCTCTTTCCGGCGGCGTAATAAGCCTGTCAGTCCGCACCGGTGCGGATGAAGGGGAACTCATCCCCTCTCCGGCGCTCAGTTCTTGAAGCTATGAATCGGTGCGGGAATCCGCCCGCCGCGGTTGATGAAGTCGGCGCAACCGAACCTGTTCACCCTCTGGACCGGTGCGTGGCCCAGGAGCCCCCCGAACTCGACGGTCTCGCCGACGTCCTTTCCGATTACCGGGATCAGCCGAACAGCGGTCGTCTTGTTGTTGATCATCCCGATCGCGGCCTCGTCCGCGATGATACCCGCTATCGTCGAGGCGGATGTGTCGCCCGGGATCGCGATCATATCGAGGCCGACCGAACAGACACAGGTCATCGCCTCGAGTTTCTCGAGCGTGAGAGCGCCGCGGTTCACCGCGTCGATCATCCCCTGGTCTTCGCTGACCGGGATGAACGCGCCCGAGAGACCGCCGACAAAGGAACTCGCCATGATCCCGCCTTTCTTCACCTGGTCGGTCAGGAGGGCAAGCGCGGCCGTCGTCCCGGGAGCACCGGCCGACTCGAGCCCCATCTCCTCGAGGATCCCGGCGACGCTGTCCCCGACGGAGGGTGTGGGAGCGAGGGAGAGGTCCACGATCCCGAACGGGATCCCGAGCCTCTCGGACGCCTCCTGGGCGACGAGCTGCCCGGCGCGGGTGACCTTGAAGGCCGTCCGCTTGACCGTTTCGCAGAGAACCTCGAAGTTTGCTCCCCGGACGCCTTCGAGTGCGTGCTTGATGACCCCCGGGCCGCTTACGCCCACGTTGACGACCGCATCGGCCTCGGAGATGCCGTGGAACGCCCCGGCCATGAACGGGTTGTCGTCGGGGGCGTTGCAGAAGACGACGAGTTTCGTGCAGCCGATGGAGTTCTTCTCCTTCGTCGCCTCGGCCGTTTCCCGCACGATCTCCCCCATCAGTTTGACGGCGTCCATGTTGATCCCGGTCTTCGTCGAGCCGATGTTGACCGAGCTGCAGACCCTCTCGGTCGCGGCGAGGGCTGCCGGGATCGAGCGGATGAGATCTTCCTCGGTCGGGGTCATGCCCTTCGAGACGATCGCCGAGTATCCGCCGATGAAGTTGACCCCCGTATCCTGTGCGGCCTTATCAAGCGTCTTCGCGACCGTTACGAAATCTTCCGGGGACGTGCAGGCCCGCCCGACGACCAGCGCGATGGGGGTTACGGAGATCCTTTTGTTCACGATCGGGATCCCGTACTCGAGCTCGATCTCCCTCCCGGTCGAGACGAGGTCTTTGGCGAGCCGGGTGATCTTGTCGTAGATGTTCCGGTTTAAGGCATCAAGATCGGTTTCGCAGCAATCGAGAAGACTGATGCCGAGCGTGATGGTCCGGACATCGAGCTTCTCCTGCTCGATCATCTTGTTGGTCTCGTTCACCTCGAGAATGTTGATCATTGAACCCCTCAGATACGATGCATCTTCGTAAAAATGTCCTCCCGCTGGCACCGGATCCGAACGCCGATCTCTTCACCGAGTTCGTCGAGTTCGGTCACCATCCCGGCGTAGGGCTTTGACGACCTGCTGGTATCGACGATCATCATCATATTGAAGTAGCCCTGCACGATTGTCTGCGAGATATCCTCGACATTAACCTCGTTACCGGCAAGATACGTGCAGACCTTCGCGATGATGCCGACGGTATCCTTTCCGACGACGGTAATTATTGTCTTGCTCATGCTCTCTCACGTCTTTGTATGTCATTGGCTCTCTTCCGGCATTAATCCGATTAAGGCAATATCGGAGGTAAGGGTATCCTTCTCAAAAAAGGAGCATTGCAGTTTCTTCAAACCGGCTGCTATGCTCTGGAGCTGCAAAAACCCAACAACCCGGTCCTGTACACCACCCGCATATGCGGGATCGTATCCCGGGCGGACGGCCCGGTCGAAGAGGAGACGGATCGCAGGTACGAGCGTGCGCCGATCGCTGCATGGTTCACCGGAGCCCTCCCTGTATATTGCACTCCGGTTGATGTTGCCCTCGATGCCGGTCCCATTGAAGGGACGCTGTGCTTACGCTCCAGACCGGATCGGGTGGCGTGCCCAGAAGTCTGCGAGCGCTTCAGCCATGCCGCGGGCGTTCTGCATCTGCATCCCGTGCGCAGCGCCCGGGAGGACGAAACCCCGGACGTCCGGGAGCCAGTCGAGGAGCAATCGGTGCGTCTCCCCAAAACGTGCCCCGAGGGCGGTGCTTCCACTGCCAAGGGCGACGAGAACGGGCTGTGCGATACGCTTTGCCTAGCTCTCGCCAAACTCCCATTCAAGTAATGCCGGCACTTCCAGCTCGAACGAGGTCCCGGCATCGGCAATCGCTTGCTCGAACACTCCCGGCACCATCCGGTCGAGCAAAGCGCGATACCCGGTTCCGAAACGCGCCTGAAGGAACTCGTCTACGAGCTGCTCCGCCGGCTCCTTCCCGTACCGTTCCCGGCCTCGCAGCAAAGAGTCCCGGTAGGCCGGGCCGGCGGATCCGACGGTGAGCGCCGGTTCCAGCAGGGCCAGCGACCGGACGGTGTCTGGAGAGTCTAATGCGAGTTGAATGGCGATACAGGCACCCGATGAGTGCCCCACGACATGCGCCCGCTCTATGCCGAGGTGGCGCAGCAATGCTCGGCAGTCGGCGGCCTGCTGCGCGATACTCGTGGGAGCGTCGCTGTGGCTGCTGCCCGCGTAGCCCCGGCGGTGGTACAGTATGAGTTTGTAGTGGTGGGCCAGGACCGGCTCGAACAACAGCGGTCGGAACGAGTCCGCGATGAGAGCACCGTGAATAAAGATCGCGGGCTCACCGCTCCCCGAGACCTCGCACTCAAGCGTGATTCCGTCTACAGCCATCGTGTCCATCCTCCGTCCCGGCCCCCGTACCTGAATCAGGAGGCATTCCGGGTACTCCTGTGTACACATAAGTGTAATCCCTGTGGTCCGTTTCAGATATCTCCCGGCGCTACCCTCTTTGTCCGTCAGCCTTCTCCACCCGCAGATTCACCCGGCCTCTTCCGGTGCCCGCCCGAAGACGATCGCGAGCAGGGGAAATACGATCAGACTGACCCCGACGTAGCCCAGGATACCGATGTTCCGGATACCCATGTCGGCAAGCGCCACACCGATTAGCCCCGCGAGGCTCTGTATGCCGCCGATGACCATAAGGATCCGGAGCGTTCTCTCCAGTCGATCCCTCCAGAACACCGGTGCGGCAAAGAGCATCGAGAGGGCAAAGAAGAAGTCCCACGCAAGTGCGTCCAGCGCGTAAACCACGGACGGCCACTCGAAGGATAAGAAGAAAGAGGCCCACGGGAACCCCGCGGCCGCGATCTGGCGGCTTACCGTGAGGACAACGAAATGGACGCTCGAGGTGATGCCCGCCATAATGACCATGAATGCAAGCGCCGGGAGGCTGTACGCCCTGGCCCCGGGAGAGGCGTACGCGTGGACTGCAACCATGACCATGACCATCAGCGGCGCCATCACGATGATGAGCAGTTCTAACAGGGAGAAGTAGGGATCGCCGATCGGGTCCTGTGGCGACTCGAGCGAGAGGAGCCCGAGGACCAGCGTAACCGCGTATGCGACGAGGAGGAAGAAGACGGCCCAGGCTGCGGTTCTTCCGAGCCGGCGGTGCTGTCGGGTGAAATGTTCGTGTGCCACAATTCAACTCCTTTCACCGTTGCCCGTAAGGGCGATCGCCCCCGTGTTCGGAAACCCCCGTTGTACGGATCCCCCGTCCACTGTCTTTGCGGTGGGGATCATTCAACCCGGGCGGCTTGCCGCTCACCGGTGGGAAGGCTGCTGACGGGTTCGGGGCAACGGTTACTGCGCGTTCTCGTCCGGCTGTATCACGCCGAACAGGTTCCCCTCGGTATCCTTGCAGTACGCGAGCCACCCGACGCCCGGGACGGTCATCTTCGGAAGGGCGATGTTCCCGCCGGCTTTGAGCACCGCATCGAGAGATGCATCCACATTGGTGACGCCGATCGTGCAGACGTACGCGTTCACGGGCTGTCCTTCGGCAGGTGCAGGGTCCCGGCGGAGCATGAGGCCGCCGTTGATGCCGGGCTCGGTCTCGGGTCCGGTCATCAGCATCCAGTACCGGTCTTCGTCTTTCACCTCAGGGCCGGGCGGGCTCCACTCCTCTATCTCCCAGCCGAAGACGTCCCGGTAGAACTTCACCGCCCGCTCCGGGTCGCCGGCATGGATCTCGAAATGCACTATCCGGTTCATATGATGCCTCCCGGGTCATGGTTCTATTAATGGATTTTGCTGAATCCCTGCCTCACGCATGGTACGGATCCGGCTCCCCGATGGAGCGGTACATTGCCGTGCGGAGTGCGGCTTCCCTTGGATCCTGCAGATGAATCCCCATCTGGTTTGGGATGTATGCATAGCCGATCCCGGCGTGAGGATCGGCAAAACCGAAGGAACCCCCGGTTCCAGGGGCTCCAAAGGAGGTCGGATGAGCAAAGGGGTTCTCCGCGTCCGGCTTCATGAACCCGAGCGAAAACCGGACCTCCACCTTCATGCACTCGTCACGGAACCCGTGGGCCGGGGGGACCGCAGGCGCCATCAGGTGCTGGAGCGTCTCCTCTCGGAGTCCAAGTTCTCTTCCCCCGGTCGCGAAGACGCTGTATGCCCGGGCCATGGCCCGGGCCGTCCCGACACCTCCCCCGGCAGGCACCTCCAGGTTCCGGGCGTAGACGTGCTCTTTGTCGTCTTCCGGCAGCTCCGATCCCTCCAGGCACCTGCGGAAGCGTGAGCGCGGGTTGATCGCGGAGAGCACGAGCGGGAGAGGCATCGTGACGAACATCGCTGCCATGTTGCGCGGCCGCTCAAGCGGCGCCAGCCGGGAGTTCGGGATCTCTTCCGGCAGCCGGATGTAGAAGTCGAGTCCGAGCGGATCCGCGATCTCCTCCTGGAAGAACCGTCCCAGACTTCGGTGCCCGGGATCAACCCGGCGGAGCAGCTCGCTCTCGTAGAACCCGAGGGTGATGCCGTGGTAGGCCTGGCGGGTTCCCGGCTCCCAGGCAGGTTTCTGCCGCGCGAGTACGACCGCCAGCCGGTCGAGGTCCGCGACGAGGCTCCTGTCCGGCCGCTCGTCCAGGGCGAACAACGCGGCCTGGTGCGAGAGCAGCTGCCGGACTGTGATCGCTTCCTTGCCCGCTCGGGCGAACTCCGGCCAGTAGGTGCTCACACGCTCGTCGTACTCAAAGAGGCCCCTTGAGTGGGCAAGCGCCATGGCAAGGCCGGCCATGCCCTTTGTCGAGGAGAAGACCAGGGCCATTGTGCCCTCTTCCCACGGCTCCCCCGTTGCCCTGTTCCGGATCCCGCCCCAGAGGTCGACGACTTTCTCCCCGCGATAATATACGCAGCAGGCCGCTCCAAGCTCCTTGCGGCGCCGGAAGTTCTCGATGAATGCTTCCCGAACCGCCTCAAATTCTGGTTTGGCAAACCCTCCTACGGTAATATCCTCCATTTGAGCCTTCCATCCCCACTGGCTTTCGTGCCGGGCCGTGCAGTTTCATCTCCGGAAGATCCGGTCTGTATGGCTCGGAGGCCAGCTCTATATGCCTGAAAATAGCAGGAGTTGATATACATTTCGTTAGTGTTCTTCCCGGACTGTGTTGCCCCGGCACGCCGGCCGCAAACGATAGCATCGGTCTACGTCAACATAAGTTGTCTTAGACGGGGTGCCTTGATCCTACGTCAACCCGGGTTGACATGTGTACCTGTGTGGGTTATAGGTTCCGTCTGGTTGACTTAGATATCATGGTCGCCCCTAAGTCAACATAAGTTGACTTGTAAGGCAATTTATATCGTTCTAGATTGAAGTGTATTGCATGGAGAGGTATCCCGATAATAGAGCAGGGGTCTTCGTCCGCCAGGAGGGTGGATATGACGCGTTTATTCCACGTCCACTGCCACCTCAGGATCTGGTCTTTGATGAGGGAATTTTGTATCTATTATCGAAAGCCGACGGTGCCCTAGCCCGCCTTGACGGAGTCACTCAGGTGCTCCCGAACCCGGATCTCTTCGTGGCGATGTATATTAAAAAGGAGGCGCTGTTAAGTTCTCAGATCGAGGGTACGCAAGCATCTCTCCAGGGCGTTCTCGAATTTGAGGCTCATATTCGGCCCAAAGATGATATCAATGAGATACAAGAAGTTTTAAACTACATAAAAGCGCTTCATCACGGCATAGAGAAACTGAGTTTCTCACCGTTGTCTCTTGATCTGATGAATGAAATACACCGCTTTTTGATTCAGGGGACACGGGGGTCGCATAAACTTCCGGGCCGGTTACGGCATGTTCAGAACTGGATCGGTCTGCCGGGAGGGCCCATTCAGGATGCGGTGTTCGTTCCACCGCCGCCGGAGCAGGTTCCGGGGCTTATGAAAGACCTGGAACGGTTTATCCAGAGCCACGATAGAACGCCGACGCTGGTGAAGGCCGCTCTCATTCACGCTCAACTGGAAACGATCCACCCATACCTGGACGGTAACGGAAGAATGGGGAGACTGATGATCACATTCTATCTCTGCTCAAGGGATGTCCTGGCACGACCGTTGCTGTACCTCAGTTACTACCTCAAGAGGAATCGAGAGAAGTATTATACGCTCCTCAACGGCATCCGGTACCAGGGGAACTGGGAGGCCTGGCTGGAGTTCTTCCTTCAGGGTGTAATTGAAGTATCCAATAACTCCATCGAGACGGCGAAGAGAATCATCCAGCTCAAGGAAACGCTGATTGAAAAGTTGTTGGAGAACAACATCGGCGGCGTCAACGCGGTAAAACTGATCGATACGCTCTTTGATCACCCTATCATCACGATAGGACAGGTGATAGAGGAGTTACGTGTCAGCCGCCAGGCCGCAACCAAACTTGTAGGAAAATTCGAGGATATCGGGATCGTGGAGGAGATCACCGGGAAGGAACGTTATAAGCAGTATATGTTTGTAGATTATGTCAGGATCATCGAGGAAGGCACGCGAATATAACCGATTACCCATGAAGAAATACAGCAAGCAGGACCAGACAACGATGGCGGCCTGGGCCGCGGACTGCGCCGGGCGGGTGCTCCCGCTCTTTGAAAAGGCCTATCCCGGGGACGACCGGCCGCGCAAGGCCATCGAGGTATGCCGGACATGGGTCCGAACGGGCGTGTTCAGGATGGCCGACATTCGCGGGGCTTCCCTCGCCGCCCACGCCGCCGCCCGCGACGCGAAGGAGAACGAAGCGGCTCACTTCGCTGCGCGGGCCGCGGGCCAGGCGGTGGCGACCGCGCACGTCCCCCAGCACGCCTACGGGGGGGCTTACTATGCCCTGAAGGCCGTCGCGGCGGCGGACCCGGCGAATGCCGTGGTGAATGTTACTGCGGAGCGGGAATGGCAGGCGGGAAGGCTTCCGGAGGGGCTCCGGGAGGAGATTATGGGGAGGATTGTCGTTCTGGAGCACGGGGGCGGGGTTTCTGTTAAACTGAGGAAGGGGGAGGGGTTTTGATAATTTCAGTTTTACTATTGAATTATAGGCACAGTTTCGGCGATGATTGGCGCGTAAGTACTTTGTACGAACAGTATGGATTGGTGAGAGATTAAAGAAGCAAAAAAGCAAAGCGGCCAGCTCGGCATCAGCCGAGTAGTAGCAATTACTTTTTTTCATTCCAAGATCATTGAGGGATTTGATAACCCGTGCCGTGCCTGACCCTGAGTTAAGTGTGGCAACCAAACTCTCCGCATCGCTCCACCATCCTCTGCTTCTGCCCCGCCCCGGATCACCCCACCTCCCTCAGATCCCTCCGCACCCGCCGCCGCTGGTACCACTCCGCCGCCATGCCCAGCGCATGGTAGACCGGGTTGACCGGCACGTCCACGTAGTAGCGCCTCCCCTTCTCGAGCCACCCCTTCCCGGCCCAGTAGGCGTGGTCCGCGGGGGCCGATTCCCCGAGCTCGTCGCAGGGCGCTCTGCCGATATGGAACGCCATCACGTCGAAGAGCCCGGGCTTCCTCGGCGTTTCCCTCCGGAGCGCGGCGAGGAAAGCCTTTGCCGCCGCCTGCAGCTTCTTTTCGTTCTCCCGCAGCCGGTAGGCGGGGAGCGGGCCCATCTTCGCGTGGGAGACGATCCCCGCCCGGCCGGCAATCTCGAAGCCCCAGATGCGGGCCACCGCGGTAAGGTAGTCCAGCACGTCCCTGTCTCCCATCACCCCGACGGTGGTGAGGAGGAGCGCCTTCTGCCGGAAGAACCGCGGACGGTGGAAGATGTAGGAGTGGCGGTCGATGAAGACCTTCATCAGCCCCGAGACCTGGAACCCGTATACCGGGGTGGCGAAGATCACCCCGTCCGCGGCATGCATCTTCGCTTCGAGGAGGGCCGAATCGTCCTTGATGGGGCAGTCCTCCTCCCCCCGGTCAAAACAGGTGTAACACCCGCGGCACTGCTCCAGGCCGACGTCCCCGAGCATGACATACTCCCAGTCCACCGCTGCCTCCTCCTGGAGGATCTCGCGGATCCGTTCGGCTGCATGGTAGGTATTCGCCTTCCGGGCGCTGCCCATGATGACCAGGACTTTTATGGGCCGATCTTCCATGGAAGAGTGAAGGTCTGCCTCATACATAGGCTTTTTTCCCCGTACCGGGAGGTGCGTGCAACGGCATGGGAAAAGGGGGTTAATACAGAGAGTTAATGCACAATAAGGCGCCTGCAGAGATGGGACCGTTCTACCCGGAGATCATGTACGACAGGGTCAAAAGTTCTGCCCGGGGAGTTAATGGCTAACGGGGCCGGGATGGCGAGGCTGATCCCGGTTCTAATCTATATAGCTCCATAAACGCATCTCCTCGTTCTTTGATGTCTTTAGAGCTGGTTCAGCTCTCTGGAAGCCATCTACAGTCTTTTGACAAAAAAGGTGTTTTTGGCCGGATTTTTCGCCGCATCCTGCTGATGGATTCTAAAAATAGCTGGATTTATGAATCACTCCGTTGCAACAAAGGCAGATTTGCCGACCCTGGCATAGACACCGCAGACAGGGCAGATATAATCATCCGGCAAATCCTGGAACGCAGTGCCGGGTGCGATTCCTCTCCTGGGCTCTCCCCGTTCGGGATCGTATATGTAGCCGCAGGCGATGCACAGATACCTCCCTGACTTCGCGGCACGGGCTTCAAAGGCAGTTTTTCCGGCTCCACATACCGGGCAGATATAGCCCGCAGGAAGATCCGTAAACTCCGTCCCCGGAACGATACTCTGGTGCGGTTCTCCTCGTTCGGGGTCATAGACGTACCCACACACATCACATTGGTATGGCTGAGCCAATTTTCCCATAGTCCCTTCCTCACTCGTCTGTATCGCTCTTGATACAGTGATTCCCCGGATAGGCAATGGTTATGATAAAACTATGTATGGACAGAAGATGGCGCCAGAGAACTAACCATTACCAGTGCCGTCCGATCCTCTCTTTGTTCTACCGCGTCCGGTAAGGCGGCGAGGGGCCCCGGGGCCACCGGGAAGGTGACCACCCTCTCCGGGTTGACAGCTCAGGTACGCCTGAATCCTGCCCGGCCAACGCACCCCCTCATTGCTAAGGCTCCATCAGGAACCCGCTGACCAGACGGACGAACAGTTCCGGCGCCGTGCTCATCGCGATGTGCTGCTGCCCGGGTATGACAACGATCCTGCTGTTCGGCAACGCCGCATGCACCGCCGCCGTGCCGGCCTTGAGATGTTCCGGGCTGCTTTCGCCTTGCAGGAGCATGGTAGGGACGTCCAGGCCCTTGAAGCGCGATGGCTCGAAGACATAGTCCTCGTCCGCGAACTCCCGCGGGATGGTGTGCGCCGCCGCTACCCGGGCCGCCCAGGCCGGCTCCTTTCGCAGCATAGCGATATGCTGCTCCGGTATCTCGACGACATCGCGGTAAAATGCGAGTAGAGTTCCTTCCCTGTCCCCTGCATTGAAAAGCGCCTGGATTCTGGCCCGTGCGCCGGGCGGATAGATCGGCACCCCCGCCGGTATCGGCGGTTCGTACAGGATGAGCCTGCTGAGGTTCGCGACACGTAGCGCCGCTTCGAGGGATATCAGTGCGCCGTAGGAGTGACCCAGGAGATTCGCCGGCCCGGGGATAGAACTCACGACAGCAGCGATGTCTTCGTACTCGCGCTCGAGAGAGTAGTCCGCCGCATCGCCGCTCCGGCCGCGGCCGCGGCGGTCGACGGCATACACGGTGAACGTCTGCTCGAGCATCGGGAGGACAGGGGCCCAGCGGGTGTGATCCGCCGTTGTGCCGTGCACCAGAACCAGGGCCGGCCCCACTCCGCTTCGCTCGTAGGCGATGTGGGTTCCGTCTTTTGACCTTACCGTCTCCATCGATATCTCCTCACTCCGACCCCTGTCTCTTCCGGTCCCTGGTCTTAAACGTTGGCGCACCGTTGCCGCCGTGCTCCGGGATGGCCTTCCCCGCCGTCGGATCGCCGGGAAAAACCTCAGGTCTCTATGGCAAAGCATTTACCGCCATAAAACCGCTTTACCTCATCGCGGCCCTCCCTGTTTCCATAGTTCCTTCGCGCACTCCTCGCAAACGCCCTCAGGGAGGATCACCCCCACCTCTTCAAATGCCACCCGGTATCTCTCCCGGAAAGCGTCGACCATCGGATCGTGCAGCCCGCACCGGGAGCACCGCTCCGACATCCGCTCCACCAGAACCGGCTCACCGTCCACGGTGGCCGTCGGTGCGAACGCCCCTCTCGCCGGAGGAAATTCTGCTTCATCGTAGAGACCGGTCACACAGAACGCCCGCCGGAGCGCGTGAGCCTCCGCACATTTCTGGAGCATGACGTACGGCATCCGCCTCCAGGCGTCCGAGTTCGGTCTGTTGAATTCGTCGAACCGGACCGTCACCCGGATAGGGTGCTGCATCCTCTTATGGTAGACCGTACACGTCGCTGAGAACAGTTTTCCGTCCCGCTCATCAAAGGTGGTCTCCATCCCATCGAAATTGCCTGAAGTGTGTGCTAACGCCAGGAACCCGTCACGCCCGACGAAGATCCCTGCAGGCGTTGCCCATATCTGCCGGGCAAAGGGGTCTAACCTGTACCTCTTCGCGAGTTCCAGCATGAGCATGAATTGTTCGGGACTGCAGCCCTTCGCCACGGTTTCCAGGAGAATCTCCCGCTGATGTGCCGAGTACTCCCCGGCGACAGCAATTTCAGTATCGGTTGTCATCTGCCTTCTCCCCTGTATGCAGTTCTCGCCACTGTATCCGCGCTTGAGGGAAACCGCCTTCGAGCACTGACCCGTTCTCACTCCAGCACTCCGGGTGCTCTCCCTCTCTTTCCTCTCAGCGATCACCCTTTCCGTGAGCCGGTGGCCGCACGGAGGACAGTAGACCTCATCCCCTCCCCTCAACGTGCGCCGCGGCCGTGGGGATGCAGCCATCCCGCACTTCCCCCGGGCACCCCTCACAGGGACGATCGGTGCGACCGATCTCAGGGTCCAGGCATATCTTATGCTCTCCCTGGCAGCAAAAATACTCAGAGCGGAGGGTGAAAGTGTAGCAGACCCACTCAAGGATCTCGCTTCTGTAACCCCCACTGCCGGTAGGGCCGTACTATCCGTATCCTCCGTAGCGATTGGCTGTCGCGATGTCGCTGTGCCGTTTCTCCCAACATGGGGTATAATGGTTAGGTTAATAGAAGCATCACACCAAAAAGTGCATTTCGGGGCAATCCAGTATGCAGGAAGCGGTGCAGATGACAGCGCGGCTCGATGGTACGCCGGAATCAGTCATCCTGTGCGTCGCCTTTCTCTCCCTTGCCGTCAATGCCGGGCTGATCCCTTCGCTTATTTCAGGCCCGGATAAGATACCTCGAACCGGCCGGAAGCATCTAAACATGAGGGAAGATTAAGACCGTCTGGTCTTTCCTTCGACACCGGTGTCAAAATGACTTCATGACCCATGTTTTCGATCAGGGGTTTACTGTTTCGCCCTGGTATTTCGATCCGCTTGCGTCTCAGGGTGTTCCGGCGCGCCTCACACTTACGACAACGACGATAGCCCCGATAATGAAAGCAATCGCTCCGGCTACTGCCCAGAACGGGGATGGGCCGACAACCTCCTCGCAGTTTGCGATGCAGAGGATCGGGCGCATCCGAAGAATCCCCGTGCCTTGCAGAAACCATAACAGGCCGAGAAAAGCTACAAAAGCGCCGATAAGTGCTCCAACTACTTCTTTCACGTTCATGCTCGATCGAACGCCGTTCTTCGATACCGGTTAAAATAATTTCTCTGCTTCGCAGGGTCGTGATGCCGCCTGGCACCACATTAGGGTTTACGTGCTCCGATCAGGATGTACCAGGGGGATTTTTCGGGACGGCCTCCATCACTATCAGTTCAGCAGGTAGTGGACGGTCCACTGAGTTTTCCTGATAAAGTTAATGTGTCTCAGGACTTTGAGCAAGCCCAGCTTCTCCTCTTCAGAATCAAAATAACTCCATTCGTCGAGGAACTCTATCCCGCTATGCCACTGTTCCATCTCCCCGCTGTCGCGGATACCGGATCGGAACGTGGCATCCCTTCCCATGTGCATCTCCCGTTGCAGCTTGAGTTCCAGGATCTTTTTTAACGGGAATTTGAGCCATATTGAATTAACCACTTCACAGACCAGTTCGGAGCCCCTGAATTTTTCCTGAATTTTCAGCACCAGTGATCGGACATCCTTCCCATCCAGGTACATAAATACGCCTTCTGCCATGAACAGGAACGGCCCTTTGTGCTGCAGGACAGGCTCCATCCAATTATAATCCAGTACCGACGAAGCGATCAGATGGTACCTTTCCGTCTCGTTAAAAAAGGTTTTTTTGATCGCTATTATTTCCGGCAGGTCGAGATCGTAAAAGACCACATCTCCGTTATCGATCCGGAGGAACCGGGAATCGAGTCCGCAGCCGATATTGACAATAATTCCATCCGGAAACCTGTGCAAGAAATCCCGCGCATAGTCATCGTATTTTTTTGCACGGAGCGCAATATGGACAACGAGGCGCTTATCCAACGTGCCGGAGACGAGGATCCTGTCCAGCGGATCGTCCGAGAGGGAGAGCGTTTTATTCAGTTCGGTTGTGATCTCAACCGATTTTGGATCAACGAGGATAGGATTGTCGGAAAGGGTCTCAAGGGCATGACAATAGAGTGTGATAAACGATGTACCTGCAATATCACCGATTCCTGTCAGCATTTCTCGCCTCCATGGAGGTCCCCGGATTAAACAGGTAATTGAGACTGATTGCTTAAGTCCTTTTTTAAGTGAAGAGTGATGTTAATCCCTCAATCAAAGCAAGATTTATGGAATTTAAAATAGTAGAAATCGCCGTTCCATATCACCACGTTCACCCGTTCCGGGCTACGGGCGTGACCGGGGCAAACCCGGGCGGTTGCACTTTTTTACCAAACAACCTTTATACCCGCCGAAATCCCACAAAGGTATCGACAGAGGGTCCCGGGAGCGCTATGCATCACAAAAATATCGTCCTCATCGGCATGCCCGGCGCAGGCAAGAGCACCGTGGGCGTCGTCCTTGCAAAAACCATCGGCATGCAGTTCATCGATACGGATATCCTGATACAGGAACGGACCGGGAAGATGCTTCAGAAGATCCTCGATACGGACGGGCCGGATGCGTTCAAGCGGATCGAGGAGGAGACGATCCTCTCCCTTCACCCCGGCCGCGCAGTGGTCGCGACGGGCGGCAGCGTGGTCTGCAGCGAGGCTGCGATGGCGCACCTGAAGTCGGGAGGGGTGGTCGTGTACCTGAAGGTCTCATACGAGGAGATGGAAAGGAGGCTCAAGAACATCACAACCCGGGGAATTGTCCTTCTTCCGGGCCAGAGCCTCCGCGAGATGTACGATGAGCGCGTCCCGCTCTACGAGAAGTATGCTGATCTCACCATCGCGTGTTCGGGTACGGACCTCGAGTCCGTGGTCGGGAACGTGATCGAAGCGTTGTGAGGGGTCCGGGGATGCTCTCTTCGAGCACGGGTTCACGGCCGGAGGTCCGCCTCCGGAATTTCAGGCTGAAGGCGGACCCGACTGAAATTTACAGAACTCTCGCTATCATAAGAGATATCTGGAGAGATATCGCACGTAACAACGATCATGCACATCGAGTATCCTGATATTGGCATCTGCGGACTCTCCTGCCGGCTCTGCCCCATGTACAACACCGACGCAAAGAGCAGATGTTTGGGGTGCAAGAGCTCAACCAGGATGGCTGTCGGTTGCCCGTTTATCACATGCGCCGTTAAGAGAAAGGAAATCGAGTTCTGCTGGGAGTGCGAAGAGAGCGATACGTGCGAAAAGTGGAAGAAGCACAGGGAAGCCGGTAAAGAACGCGATTCTTTCAAATGCTATCAAACACTCGAGGAGGATATTTCGTTTATACATCAACGTGGAATATCCGAATTTCAAAAGATCCAGGAACAGCGTGAGTCTTTACTCGGGGAGATGCTGAACAACTTCAATGAAGGCCGTTCAAAAAGTTACTACTGCATCGCTGCAACCGTTCTGGAACCCGGAGAACTTCTCGGAGCGCTGTCCCGGGCAAGAAAAGAATCCGTGGGCCTTGATGTCAGGGCAAGGTCGAAGGCTCTTCACCGGATCCTTGATGAGATCGCTTCAAGGAAACAGTATCACTTAAAACTGAGGAAGTAAGCGCGGTGGCGATTTCCCGCTTCATACCGTGAGCGTATCCCCTTCATGCACGTAAAAATCAGGATCGGGTTCATTGAGGCGAGTGGTGCACGCCACTGGCGCTGAAAGCCGGTCATTTTAATAGAGACCGTTCTTGAGTATTATTATCTTACATAGAAATCACTCTGAATAAGTACGCATCAGGAGTCAGGATATAGTGAACAACCTCAATCCCGAACACGTAAAAGCCATTCTGGAACTGATCAATCAAGGTCCTTTCTTCAAACTCCTATCAATGGAAGTCCGCACTCTCGATTCTGGATACTGCAGAGTCGAGGTGGATCTGGATATGAAACACCTCAACCCGTTTGGAGGGCTTCATGGCGGCGTGTACGCCGCCCTCATCGATACCGCTGCATATTGGGCCGTATATTGCGATCTCGACGAAGATGCCGGGCTGATCTCACTCGATCTCAAAGTGGATAATTTATCTACCGCTAAAGACGGCAGACTCATCGTTGAAGGAAACAGGATAAAGGTCGGGCGAAGTATCTGTCTGTCAGAAGCAACGGTGACGGATGAGCAGGGCAAACTGTTAGCGCATGGCTCATCGAAGCAGATGATAACCCGGGGGCTTCAGTCGATACATCAGGCCGTTACCACAATGGGCTATCCACCGTTGCCTCCAAAATTTTTGGATTAATTGTTTATAGGAAACGCGGTTGTGGTGTGGATACCTCCCTCGGAGCGTTAGCAGAGTACTGAGCCCGACCACCTGGGGATGGGTGGGGTTCCGTTCACCGCGATCCCGTCTCTGCGACCAGGAACCGCCCTTCTTCATCTTCAGCGAAGCGTACCGTAACCGTCTCCCCCTCGTGCACGCCGAAGTCCGAATAGGGTTCGTTCAGGAGCACTCCCCGGAACGACGTGCCGTCGTCCGACTGCTCTTCCAGACGGACCCAGACTCCTTCGGGGACCATCTCCCGGTCTGTTGAGCACAGGATCGCCGAGACGTCGTCGAAATACCCCGGAGCCCTGAACCTGTCGAGGTCGGCCCTTTTTCTTACTGCCTGGAGCGATTCCGGTTCGTAATAGAGGCGCCACCGCTGTTCTTCGAGCAGAGAGAGACGGTTCGCTTCATCGTATGAGAAGAGCGTATACGTCCCCACCTCGTCGGAGGGGAGTATGAGACCCTCGCCATGGTTCTCGAAGTTCACGACGATCTCCGGCAGCCTTCCGGCCCCGGTCCGGCAGAGGGAGTGGATGCGGAAGGTGATGCCCTCCTCGTGATCCACGTAGAAGAAGCCGATGCATCCGTCCGCGTCCGGGCGCATCAAGCCCCTCTCCGAGAGGATGCGGGAGATGCCGGCATCGATCTCTGCGATTGCCCATCTGTCGATGATCTCCCGATCCGAATAGGGTGCTGTTCTATCGTTCATGATACGTGGTACAAAGTTCTCGCGTGCAGCGTAAAAGGGGTTTTGAAATGTTCATGGAAACCTCTTGATTTACCGGGAGTGTCAATTGGGTGTGCGGGGGTTCGGGAAGGGTGAGATACTGGTTCTTTCCGGGCGTCGAGGTCCCTTTGCATATCGCTCATGATCTTAAGCGCACCATTGCCGCCATGCACCACGGCGGTGTCTCCTCGTATTGTCAGGTCGCCGAAGTTCTATGTCCTGACCACCGGATGTGCCTGGAGCGATGTCCCGAGCAGATGGCACCAGGTCGACAGTCCATCGGTACCATCTCGGGCTCTGCAAACGGGGGTGTATCAGGCGATCTTCCTCGACCTGCGGAAGATCGACCTCGTTCACTGTATCACCCATATCAGGATGATTCCGGTGAAAAAAGGGGAGTTATTGGCTTTAATGGCTACAATAAGGTAAAAGGCACCAGGTTCAGCACCCTGGTCGATCTGCATGGTCTCCCTGACCGGTGTAATCTCCCTGGCGAACATTCATAATTTGCATCTCTTTGTTCCAACCGTTGCAGCATTTGTGCTTCCTGGAACCAACGCGAAACCAACAGTGATCTCGGCCAATGCAGCTTGAAATCCCCCGGGCAATTCGACAGTATACCCGGAAACGCGGGATTAAGAGCACCGTTCCGGTGAATCCCCGATGCCGGAACCATCCAGAACGGGGACGCCTGGTTTAGTTCGATCGAGGCCTCTACCAGAAACGAGTACATCGTGTCATTTTACTTTAGAGGCTTTTGGCGCGTGCAGGGACGGGCACTGTAACCTTGCATGAGGTGGCACTAGTGTAGCCTGTCACCCATTATTATAACAACACCTATATTATTCTCTGGTAAATATAATTGTCATGGGGAAGAGCAAATACACCGTTACCCTTACCGACGACCAGCGTTCGTTCCTCGAAGGCCTCATCCGCCGCGGCAAATCATCCGCGTCCACGATCCGGCATGCCTACATCTTGCTCCATGCCGACAAACCCGATCCCGAGG
>Ga0208462_1000167_pt1 | contig 90029 bp, 84 predicted proteins | sample AD_SCU001_MetaG_FD_184452 | JGI IMG/M metagenome (GOLD analysis project Ga0208462, IMG submission 184452) | Active sludge microbial communities of municipal wastewater-treating anaerobic digesters from China - AD_SCU001_MetaG (SPAdes) (version 2) | ecosystem: Engineered > Bioreactor > Anaerobic...
TAGAGGCTTTTTGAGGGCTATAATTGGCAAATTTGGACATAAATGATGGTTCTCAGCTAAAAATATCGTAAACTGGACTTGAATTCACTCTCACAGTTTCAGCGGGAGTATTGTTCAACGGTCTTTCTTTGTCCTCCGCTACTGTAAGCCAGCAGGTAAACACCTGATCCACATGGTTTTCCAAAGGAATCGAGACCTCTCCAGGTTGCCTCGACAATTCCCTTTGAGTAGTATCTATCTATTAAAGTAGCGATCATTTCTCCCTTGGAGTTGAACACCTGCAGTATCAAATGCCCATCCTCAGGGTGGTGGATGCGGATATTCAGATCAGGATTGAAAGGATTGGGATAAGTCTGGATCCAAACCTTCATCTGAGGTGGGGTGGGAGGCTCATCAGGCTGATTAGTGAGAATCACCTGGAGGGGATCAAATACTTGCATTGCTCCGTCCAATTCTGTGCAGGTAAGCCAGTAGAAGACCTCACATGGTGCAATAATCTCGCTATCCACATAAAGATAGTAATTAGCCGTAGAGCTGTTTGCTGCAGGGATCAGGGGGGAGATGGCAATGGCGGAAGCAAAGTCCTGCTCTGTATTACGATAGACTCCAAAACCCAATAGATTGGTCTCGGAATGAGTGCTCCACTGTAAGGAAACTGTGTTTACAGCGTTGATTGTGGCTGTGAATGATGCCAAAGTGAGGGGTAAGGTATTATCTTCCGAGCCCGCTGTCCATTCTGAGAAATGCTCGGTATCGACTGTGATCACCCTGGGATTCATCAGACTCACATCGATCGGGCTGCCTACCGGCCTCCATACTCCTCCGCTGCGGCGGTAGAGTATAGCCCGGTTCAGGGGACTGAAGACAATGCCATTGTCTGCTGTGTGATCCCATGCAAAGCTGATTTGAGCGTTTCCTGAGTACTCACCCTCAAGATTCCAGGTGCGCAGAATGCCCTCGCTGCTGCCATAGATTTGGCTCTGAGCTTGAAGGTTACAGGAAAAGCCCGAGATCTCCACACCAGGAGCGATGCTGACCCCCATTGCTGGGGCATTGATTCCCTGGTCGCCAATATCTTTGACCACCAAGCCCAAAATCAGTGCATTAGGCATACTCATGATTTGCGCCATTGGTTCCAGGGTCAAAGTGTAGTCACCCATATTCAGAATACATTCTGGAGCCAGAATAATCTGAAACAGGACTGCTGCGTTGTTTTGTGCATTCACCGTAAGATTTCCACCCATGATACTCAGTTCCTGCAGCATGCCCTGGCTGGCAGAAAACTCGGGGCCGGTATTTAAAGAAGCCCGGTAGTTCAATCTGTGAAATCCGCCAAACATCGGCTCGCTAACCAGAGTTCCCCCAGCTCGATCTATCAAACAACCATTGCTGAGGCTTAGTTTCCCGTTTGGATTCAGACTGCCGTTGTTAAGATACAGAGTATTGTGGATTGTGGAAGATTGTAAAAACCTGCAGCCTCCGGGAGTATCAAGACTGAAGATCGATACATCTATAGTTGGGTGCAAGTCCCAGATGGTATCCGAAGTAGTGTTGAGATAAATAGCCCCCCCACTTGAGCCCAAAATGGAGACATTCGGTTCCCCGATCAAGGGCTGCATAATACTGGTGTAGATGTAGAGGCTATTGCTGCCCAGATTGAGAGTACCATTCACCAGGTTCAGGTTGTTTACTTGTAAGCTACCAACTACGTTGACGCTACTGCATAACTGAGTATAGAAATTCAGGAATACGCTGGGTATATTTACGTCTGTAGCTCCTGAGGCCAAAAGCATAGTTGAACTGCCTCCTCCGCGTAATTGACCGCCATTGGCAGCCATTGTGCCAGCTATAGTTAGGGTATTTGCCCCGATAGAGAGGGTTCCACTGCTGAGAGTGAGGTTTTTGAGAGTGGTAGTGCCACCCAGCGTACAGGTTTTGCCACTGCGATTGAGAATCAGACTGCCGGTGTTGATGGGGTAAAGAGAAAGATCAGATGTAGTGCCAGTCAGGTTTATCACCGAATCATCGTTTACGCTCAAGCTTCCGGTAGTCCATTGCATTGTTCCGCTGAGGTTCAGAGTATTCGCCCCCACTATCAGGGTGCGGTCGTTCATTTCCAGATTTCTCAAAGTAAGGGTTCCGGCTAATTGGCAGCCGTTTGTCCGGGTGATGGTCAGAGTGTGCAATTGCATTCCGGAAGGGATGTTGAAGCGGCTGGCAATCCCTGATACAGTGAGCCTGGCATCGCTTCCGCCTATTAGATTGCCAGTGCCGCTCAAGTCTCCTGAGATGGTCAGAGTGTAGGCTCCGATGCTGAAACTACCGCCATTCAGAGCTAAACTTCCGGTGCTCACGTCGCCATACCACATCCGGCATCCATTGCTGCGGTTCACAGTGATGCTGCTTACGGTGCAGGTCACCAGATCGAGTTGGGATCCTGAGCCTCCGATCACAAGGTTTCCGCCATTGATAAATGAAGTTCCGGACATTCCGGCATTGATATTCAGATTGTATGAGCCTATAGAGACCGGGCTGTTTATGGCAATATTGCCATTGGCAACTACATTTGCTGAGATCGTAAGCGGAGCATTGATCAGGAAGCTGTTTGCCACGGTTGTGGCTCCAGAGATGGTCTTGGTGCCGCTACCGGAGAGGGTCAGGTTTTTGTAATCGTCACGGCTCGTGATCGCCTGGGCTGAAGCTGATGTATACTCAATCGTGCATCCGGAGTATAGCGTCAGGGATGGAGAATTCTCATTTGAGATGGCGGTATTTGACGCTCCCGAGAAGCCATTGGCACGAGCTGTTTTGAAAGTGCCCCAGATCCCAAAGCTAGTGTTTGCTCCGATAGCTTTTACCTGGTAGTTGCCAGCATCGAGAGTACCTCTGGCTCTGAATTGCATCCAATTGTAGAACGGCAGATCAGATTGCATGGTATAGCTCGAGCCGCTGCTGAAATCGATTGTATGTCGGGCTTGGGTGGTACTTAAATTGCCAAAACTGATGGTTTTACCTGCTCCCGTGTAGTTTAGCGTGGGATAGCCTACCTGTTCGGCATTTACCGCATAATAGTAGTTATTGGCACTGAAGGAACCGCCAATATTGTAAACATTGTAGGGTAAATCACCTGAGGCGCGATGAACAGCGAAGAACCAACTGCTGATGGATACATCTCCCAGGATGTTGTATATGGTTCTGGTTGATCCAGTGCTGCCATAGAAGTATCCACCTTCTACAGTGAGATTCTGGCAGTTGTTTATGGTTACTTGTCCACTGCCTGTGGATCCTCTAAAGAATCCCGAAGATACCAGGATGTTGCCAGACATGTTAATCACAACATTCGCACCACCGCTGGATGCTTCAAAGATGCCTCCGCTAACCAGGATGGCAGCGATGCTAAGCGTCTGATCTTCTGTTAGTCCACCAGAGAAACTGCCACCTTCTACTTTCAGGGTGCCCTTGATTTCAAAGCCAGTGGTGCCACCCCGGCAGCCTGTTGTACCTTGCTTTATGATCAGATTGCCATAAGATACGGTGTCCTTGAAATCGCTTGTTCCCATATCTGCATTGTCTATCACAAAATTGCTGGTTGGTTCCAGAAGCCCATTGCCTCCCCAGCCGAGGTTGCTGTATTTGTCATGAGTAACCCAATAAGTACCGCCATTGTAGACTGTTCCAGTGATTTGGTGATCATAAGCACCGGTGACCATCGTTCCGCCATTTAAGATCCTCACGTGGGAGTTTGTTCCTGTTACGATCCATTGGGCAGTAGCGGTCATATTGTGGGTATTTTGAATAACAAAAATCTGATTGCTATTGGTGAAGTTTGGGGGTGGGTTTCCCTGGGAGTTTTGCCAACTGCTGAGATTGTTCACATAGTAAGTAGGAGAACTTCCCCGGGAGTAATAGTAAGTTTGAGCACAGATGTGAAACGCGAGTAGCAAAAGGCTACAAAACAGGAATGATCTCTTCATAACGCTACCTCATGTAGTATGTATTCAAATACATGTAAGTAAGAGCAGCAAGAAGCGAAGTTAACTCAAGTTCTACAAACTATTTTGATAGTATAAATGAACCTGGTTCGTAGGCAAGCAGAAATCTACGACTAATCAGAACGATAGCTCATGATTTATTAGTGGTTAATATGGGACTCTGGGATTGTTATCTATATTCGTATATCATCCAGCCATCACGTCCCATGGCTACATAGACGAAGTCATTCTCCAGGGCGATGTCATATACAGGGAAAGGTGGGTAGAAGGTGTGAAGATCTTCCAGCTTCAGGGGATTGCTGATGTCGAAGATTTTTACTCCGTTCCGGCCTTGCGAGATGAACAGACGTTTATCCTTGATGGCGAGAGCCTGGATATTGTCAAAGAGGCGGAATTGATTGATCAGGGTGGGCCTGTTCACGTCCCGGACAGAGAGCACCAGCAGGTTCTTCTCTGCTGCTACATAGAGGATGTCGCCATCTTGAACCAGTTTTGTGGCATTGTTGATCTGATAGTTTGTGGCGATGCTGACCGGGAAGCTGAGATTGCTGATGTCCACTGTGACCAGACCAAAGTCATTCAGGGCATAGATATACGGGTATTTAGCAACAAAATCCCGTACTCCCCATTTCTCGGAGAAATTCGCCAGCAGGTCTTGAGCCCCGCCACTGCCGATATTGATGATGTCTATCCCGCGATACCGATCTGCCACATAAAGGGTTGCCCCTTCCCGGGTGACGCGGTCTCCGATCAGGGAGCGGGTGAAATAAATCTTGCCATATTGGTTCAATGAATCCACCGAACTGATGATGTTGGTGGGTTCCTGGCTGCTGATGTAGATGTAGTTTCCACCTTGAAAATTCACATCCTCGATGGGATACAGCGAAGTGAAAGATGCCTCGATGCGGGGTTGCCAGGCATTGAAGGTGCTGTAGAGCCAGATTTGATTCTGATTGCGCACCAGCACATCGCCATTGACTACATCGATGCTGAAGGCCTGGGAACCGGTCACAGTGCCCAGGGTGTAGAGAAATTGGTTGTCTACGGCAGCACAGCTCTGGAGCATCAGGCTGAGCAGGATCAGACACAAGAGATTCCTGATCATGATTTTCCTCCTAGAGTGGAGTTCAGGAGTTTATGCACGATTTCAGCAGCATTGATTCCTTCTGCTTCAGCAGCAAAGGATACGATTATGCGATGTTTTAGGACGATCGGCGCTACCCGCCTTACATCATCCTCGGAAGGTGAAAGCCTTCCATCCAAAGCTGCTACGGCTTTTGCTCCCAATACGAGGTTTTGAGAGGCACGAGGCCCAGCTCCCCAACTGACCCATTTCTTGATCTCAGGATCTGCATCAGGGCTATTAGGACGGCTACGACGTACCAGATTCACGGCATATTTCAGCACATGATCACTGGCAGGAAGGCTACGGATGGCATTTTGCAGAGTGATTATCTGCTGGGCTCCCAAGCGGGGTGTGATTTCTGGCAGATCCATTCCTGTGGTGCTGTCCACGATGGACAATTCTTCCTCGTATGAAGGGTAGTCGATGTTTATATAGAACATAAAGCGGTCTAATTGGGCTTCGGGCAGGGGATAGGTTCCTTCCTGTTCGATGGGGTTTTGCGTGGCCATCACGATGAAGGGTCTATCCAGGTTCCAGGTCTTGTTACCGCTAGTTACATTATATTCCTGCATGGCTTGTAACAAGGCGGATTGCGTTTTGGGAGGGGTACGGTTAATCTCGTCAGCCAGGATGATATTGGCAAAGATAGGCCCTTTGAGGTATTCAAAACCGCGGGTTCCGCTATCCTGATCGGTAACCAGGATGTCTGTTCCGGTGATATCGGAAGGCATCAGGTCAGGAGTGAACTGGATGCGGCTGAATGATAGAGACAAAGCTCTGGCGAGGCTGGAGATCATCAGGGTCTTGGCCAGCCCGGGAACACCTTCGATCAGGATATGCCCATTGGCAAACAGGGCGATGAGAATCTCCTGGATTACCTTGTCTTGTCCAACAATTACTTTGCGTACTTCAGCTTTGAGTTCAGAGGTTGCTTGTTTCAGATTCTGAATCTGGTCGATCAGGTTTTCCATCAAAACGGTCTCCTTTGTATATCATCCGGATTACTTCAAATCCTGAGATGCTAATGGCTATTGCGCCAAGGACTCCCATCAGGCAAGCTGTGAGAACGTGGGCGAATGCCATGATTGCTGAGGCACTGGACTTTGTCAATCCAAATCCCAGTGAAAAGATGATGATCATCAGCCATTCATTGCTGCCCAATTGTGCCGGAGGGTGGGGCAACGCATAGCTGAGGTTGATGAGAGTATAACCAAATAGTGCCATAGTAAAAGAGAAAGGAACCTTGAAAGCTACGAACAGCATATAGAAATAAAAGCCATCCAAGGCGATACCAAGGGCTGTGAGGATGATGCCTGCCACGAGCTTGGCAGGATGATGCTCCAGGATATTGAGGCTATTTACGAATCTCTGCAAGAGATCACTAACCCGGGGTTTCAGGCTTCCTGGAAGCCAGGCAAAGCCCCGGATCAGCATATTGGAGACCTTATCTTTGTGCCGGGCTGCCATGAGCAGTATGATCAGGGATAGGGAAAAAACCAGGGCAAGAACCACCAAGAGCCCGATCAACCCGACACTCAGCCGGATCGTAAGAAAGGGGATCAGGATGATTACTGCCAGGATTCCCAATGTATCAAAAGTCTTGTCGATGAATATGGAGGGCAGGCTTTCAGCAATGCCCAAACCGTGATTGCGCTTGATAAACCATGCCTTGATCAGTTCGCCAGCCCGGATTGGGATCAGGTAATTTATCAGGTTGCCGCCCATAGCATATAGCCAGGTATCCCGGATCGGCAGCTTCTGCTGCTGTGACAAAAGTAGATTCCACCTGAAAGACCGGACAAAATATGCCGCCAGATAGGAGATACTCGCCAGTAGCACTGGAAGTACTGACAGATTGCGGAAGTAGCCACCAATCTCAGCGAAGGGGATGAAATGCAGCCACAGGAAGATCAGTACAAGCCCCAGAGCGCTGCTGAGGATCAGGAAGAGGATGTTTTTCTTGCTCATGGGCTGAAGAGCAGGTATTGATGATGCGCCCAGAAGGATTTGAACCACTTGGGAGCAAGGCGTTCAAAGGGATACAGCATCATCATGTTGCGGGCAAACTCTGGATCCTTGCCTTTGTAGTAATCGAGGATTGAGATGAGATTTGCCGGCGCATCAGGTGCCTGGGATCTAAGATCAAGGCCAGTTTTACCCTTGATGAAATCCTCTTTGCTCATGCCTATATCCGGCCAGGGTGGACAATCGATATAGTTTCTATCCACCAGCTTCCAGCCGCATTTCTTCATCTGAAAGATGATGCTTGCCGGATCGATGAAGCCAGGCTTGAGGTCTGGATATAGCTGAGGACTATAGCCCTTGAGCTGTTCCTGAAACCCGAGCCCGTTTCGATTGGGTACACAGATCAGAATCTGATGCCGGATGACCCGCGTAAACTCACGAATAAATGCCGGCAAATCACTCACGAACCACATAGCTGAGAAATTGAACCCAAAGTCCAGGCTTCGATCTGGATAATCCAGCTTTGAGAAATCAGTATTGAACCTGATTTGCATGGGATAGCCCAGCTCACGCCACACTTCCTCTATCATGTTGATACGCATGGGATCGCTATCTTCCAGAAAGACTTCGCAGCCAGCCTGAGCCAATGCCACAAGATTGATGCCGCTGATCCCGGTAAAGCCAAAACAAGGCGTCTCCAATACAGAGCTAAAGATCCCTTTATTTTGAAGCCTGAGCAGTAACTGGTTCAATACGATCCGTTCATATGATGAGCCCAGCCCTTCATGCGGATTTGTAAAGTATTTCTGCCAGTCGTTGATGATGGGGATGGCCATTATTTCCCCAGATAGTCGTTGATAGTGATCCTGATCCCGGGGATTGTGAAGTAGGGAGCCTTGCCTTCTGCCTCCATGATCCGGTAGTATTCCTGAACGTCGTAGAACCAGCTTCGGGAGATTAGCTCAAATCTACTAGTGAAGAGCTCATTTTTCAACCAGCGGGAGACACTCTCACCGATTCTGAAAAACAAAGGATCTACCTTCAGCCAGCGGGAGAAATTCTTGTTGTGCACCTGCCTGGAGATAAAATCCACCAGGGCATTGAGCTGCACAGGATCACGATCTGCCACATTCCAGGTAAGCCCGGAACGGTGCTCATGGCTGAGTATCCACATAAAGGCATCCACGAGGGCATCGATATGGCAGAGGTGAATCCAGATACGTTTGGAGATCAGGGGAAATCTATACTTATGCACCATCTTAACAAGCTGATAGGGGAAGCCATAATCCCCCTTGCCATAAGTGATGCTGGGGCGTACGATAGCAGCCTGGAGTCCTTTCAGGATAGCCCGGTTGATGATCTTTTCAGCTTCGATCTTGGTATAGTGATAGTAGTTATCTGGATTCAGGGTCGATTCCAGATTGGCAGGCAATTCACCCGGAATGGCTCCATATACGCCTACAGATGAACAGAAGATCAGCCGGGTATGATGAATCAGGCAGTATTCCACCATCTGTTCTGTACTGGCGGTATTGCTGAGGAAATAGTCTTTTTTGGAATATTTACGTCCACCTCTGAGAGCGCCAATATGCAGGATAGTATCGAATTCTCGATCTTTCAGAAACTCCTTGAGCCCTGGGATATCTGCCAGATCGAGCGGGAAAACCTCTATCCTGCCCATGAATTCAGCCAGCCTGGCCTCAGGCGTATGCGGTCTCACCAGAGCCGTGATCTGCAGTTCTGGATATACTTCCAGAATTCTGCGCAAGGTAGCCCTGCCCACAAATCCAGTGATTCCAGTGATCAAGAGTTTAGTCAAAGAGCCTCTTCAGCCAGCTTCTTTTATGGTGATGACGGGGTCTGCGAACTTGCACGTATGCATAGGGAAGCTTGTCTCCGCTCTCGATATAGGCAGGAAAGTCCGTCGTCAGGAGCCTGGCAGTGTGATCATCGATCCTCTCACTTAAGAGTTCATAAGCTTCCTGCATGTTTGTATATGGCATCCGTACATGATCATCCGAGGCGATGAAATGAGTCCAGCCGTTATCAATCAAGGTCCAGGCGGTTTGCCTCACCTTTTCGCCATATTGCCCTAAAAGAGCTCCGGCATTGGTCTGCAGATAGATGTTTTTATCCACCAGTTCTCGAGCCCGGCTGGGTTTCTTCATAATGCTTACATAGCGTTCGGCATGAGCCAGAATGGGTTTGTACCCAGCCCTGAGGAGAGGATAGACGTTGTCATAAAAATCGGTTGGGAGTCCATTAAGCTCTGATTCGATCAGGATATACTTGCTGTTTCCCATCGTAAGATGATGCTCATCAATGTCTTTTAGTATTCCCGGCTGGATGAAAATCTCAAAGCCAGATTCAAGCTTGAGCCCAATGTCATGCTGATCCAGAGCTTGTTGGAGCTCTTTCAGACGGGTATCGTAGTCGGCACGGGGATAATGATAATGTCCCCGAAAATAGTGCGAGGTAAGATATGCCCTGGTAATGCCAGATCCAGACATCTGTCCGGCTTGTTCGATACTGCTTTCTATATCCCTGGAGCCATCATCGATATTGGGAAGCAGATGGCAATGTATGTCTATCATCTTTACTTAGGGTAATCTCTCCTTGATCATCTGAATGAATTCAAGCAGAACAGCGTTATGGGGGAAAGGTTTGATACTGCGTTCGCAATCCAGCAGCAGGGTATCCACCTGTTTGCGGGCTTTATCGAAGCCCAAAAGGCCGGTGTAGCTGGTCTTGGAGACAGGCACGTAGTCCTCAGAGAAATCAAGGCCATCGCTGCCTCTTGAATAATCTGCCTCGATATCTTCGATCATCATATAGGCAATACCCAGATTCAGGGCATAGTTATTCATAATCATGCGGATATTGTCATCCGCGCCAGCCAGATTACAAGCGATATCTGCACTGGCTTGCAGCAGAGATCCCACTTTCTTCATGTCTATATAGCGCAGGGTGCTGATCTTCATTACTTTACGCTTGTTGGCAAGGGCTACTGCCTGTCCACCCACCAAACCATAGCTTTTACCATAGGTTGCCAAAACGCGGATGGCATAAGTGGCTTTGGCAGGATTCTTGATTTTGGCTACTTCTTCAAAGGCAGCGGCATAGAGCGCATCAGCCGCCAGAATGGCAGTCACGTTGTCATAATGCAAATGCAGGACAGGGGCTCCGCGCCGCTCTTTGTTATTCATCACGATGGGCAGATCATCATGAATCAGGGCGGCATTGTGTAAAAGCTCCACCGCGCAGGCAGCAGAGATCGCATCCGGGAGATTGCGATTGTTTTTCTTGAATCCACAGAGCATTTCATAGATGGATATCAGCATCAAAGGACGCCAGCGTTTACCGCCAGGGATAGTAGCCTCCAGTATGGCTTTACGGAGCTTTTTGGTATAGGTATCCTCTCCTGCCAGTGCTACCAGCAATTCATCTTCGATCATTTGCAGCCGGGTCTCAAAGTATTTCTGTATCAGCAATGTTCTTCTCCCTTGTCTTTCAAAAAATCATTATAATCCACCTGACATTGCCGAGTGTAATAAATTACGAAGAATTGTCAAGAAAATTCTGGAACTACTTGTGGGGTATGGGATTGAAGCCATCTGGGGGATGCCGTACAACCAAAATCCAAGGGCTTAGTAGTAGATAATGGTGCGGGTTCTGCTTTCTACCAGATTACCACTTTGGTACTTGTCCCTTTTTATCCAGTTTCCCTTTTTGTCATAGTCGTATCTTACATGCATGGGTACATCATACTTGGATACCTCAGGTGTGGTAGTATGGAGTGTCATATTGCCATGCTCATCATAAGCTGTTTTCCAGGTAGTACTGCTGCGGTCTTTGCGGAAAGATGTGTACTCGATTTCCAAGCCATTAGTGTCATATTTGTGGATTGCTGTTGGGTTTAGTGAATCCGGCATCGTGTATTCCCGCATTTCCAGCAGCTTATTCTTCTGGTCATAGTCTGTTAGCTTAAACTGCCAGATACTCATTTCCTCTTCGTAACTATTCTCACGGATCAGTTTGCCTGCCTGATTGTAAATATACTCGGTTGCATCCCACAAGCTGCCGTCTAACATTTTGCTCTTGCTCCAGGTAAGCTGCCCCTTAGAGTTGTAAGTAAATTCCTCATAATCGGAGCCAAAGGTATCCTGAATCAGCTTCTTTGCCAAGAGCCCGCCATCAGTGTAAGTGTAGGTGCATCTGAAAATTTCTTCACCGTTATCATCATTCTCAACCCTCAGGATCAGCCTGCCCTTACTGTCATAGGTATAGATTCCATTTCCATCAGGATATCTTGGATCACCCAAAATTGTCGTTTCCAGAAAGCCCTTGGGATTGAAGCTCATCGCTCCTTCAATGCTCTCCACACTCTTCACTTTCCCGCGCAATTCATAAACTTGCCAATCGGTCTTTGTTTCCGCGGCTATCAGCACAGATATCATAAGCATAAATCCAGTCAGGATCACACTTCTATTCATTTGATCACCTCTTCATTGTTCATTATTTGCCTGTGTTTAAACACCGCTCTTCTTATTTGTAATCATCTTCGTTGTTATCATATGAATGGTCTTTAAACAGCCACCTGAATTGATTAGTTAATATCTTATTACATCTCTATCTCGCTTTGATTTTCTACATTCTTCTTGATCTCTGGCTTTTTGAAAGGATCAAGGGCTGTATTGGGCAAATAGACAGGTATTGGATGGGCAAACAGCTGCTCTGCGGTGATGATTTGGATGCGCGGCATGGAAAATGATTTACTCAGTTTTGTTACTTGGTATTCAAGTTTTCCTGCTTTGATAGCTTCATCGATCATGCCTTTGGTAGGTTCCGCCAGAGTAATCAGGATGCCAAAATCAGCTTCCTGGCTTTCCACAGTTCCTTTCAGATCCCGTACCATGCTAGGATTTACCGATTTTCCACCCTTTACAGAGATTATCCCTTTTCCCATTTGGTTTTTCTTGTTTATATCAAGGTAGTTGATTACCCCATCTACACCTTTGTCACCAGTTTTCACAGTTGGGGTGGCGTTAAGCTGGCTTATTGCCCACACCTCAAACTGGAAAGGAGCCGTCTCTGCCAGTTTGGTAGCGGAGTGCAGGTCTTTGGGAGTTCCCTTCACTACAAAGTCCTTCCCAACCATAATTTTGTTCTTTTCAAAGCGTTTTTTGATCACATCTATGGAGAGATAGGTGATGTCTATTCCGATCCATTTCCGGTTCAATCTTTCCGCCACAGCAACAGCCGTACCACAACCGCAAAAAGGATCGAGAATCATATCCCCATCATAGCTACTAGCCTGGATGATCCGCTCCAGCAAAGCTTCTGGCTTCTGGGTTGGATAGCCCATGCGCTCTTTGGCCTGAGAGTTTATAGGGGGGATATCATCCCAAAGGCTTTGCAGAGTTCTACCTTTGTTTTCATCCAGATATCGTTTGAGTCTGATCCCGATCTTACTTGGGTCTTTGGTATTGGTGAAATGAAGTTTGTTTTCACTATCCAATCTTTCCATTGTGGACAAGGGTACTCTCCAAAGAGATGTAACTCCTTTATATTCGTATTCGTAACCTCCGCCTGAGAGGCCTTTTGCAGATAAGTTATCGTCAGTCCACCTGCGACCATCAGGATCCACGCCGCTGAACCTCTTCTTGTATGCATCCCCATGTTCAATGAACTGTGGGATCCACTTGTAACTGTCAGTTTTTGTGTAATACAATATAGTATCTGTATTGGCTCCAAATCGTTTGGGATCATTATGGGCAGTGGTTCTTTTCCAAGTGATTTCATTTCGGTAGTTCTTGGGTTCAAACACTGCATCCATGAGCAACTTAAGATAATGACTGGCAGTCGGATCACAATGCAGGTAGATGCTTCCCGTTGGTTTCAATACCCGTTTCATTTCCAAGAGGCGGGGAGCCATCATGCAGAGATAAGCCATCAGCGGACAGGCATCCAGGTAGCTGCGCATTGCTTTCATCAAATCAATCAGTCTTTGTGGGGGTGGAGATTTAGTAAGCTTTCCTGTGATCAAGCCCAGGTACTCATCTTGGGCTTTTTCGCTCCAGAGCCAGGTATCCTCAAAGGTCTCAATCTGTGAGGTTGCGCCCTTTACACCATCTTTTTCGGGACGGAAGATGATATTGTAGTTTCTTCCGCTTTGAAAGGGAGGATCTAGATAGATCAGATCAACGGATTCGTCCCGCAGATGATTCTTCATTATGTCCAGATTGTCACCGTAGTACAGAGTATTCATGATGCAGGGCTCCTTGCCATAGTCCAATTTGATAGTACAAGTCCCAGAATAATGATAATGAATTAATGTCAATCAAAAAAACGCATAGTTGCCCAGCCAGGCATTTATTTCCAAATGACTTATTAGTCTGTTTTGTATGTTCCTGATACCTATACTCCTTGAGGTTTTATTCGCTACTATCTATTGTGCCTTCATTTCCACGTCTTTACCTCACCTTCACCTCGAGATCACCTCGAGTACTCGAGATCATCTCGAGATGATCCTGAGGTAAACCTCAGTTTTTCAAGCTAGTAGAAAAGCTTAGAAAAACCAGCCAGAATCACTAGCTCTACAGCAGCACGGTAAGTACTAAAACAAAACGCAGGATCCTGATAGATCCTGCGTTTTCATGTAGTTATGGTGTTATCAGCTTAAAGCTTTTTGTGGCACAGCCACCAGTCATAGCATTCAAATTCACCAGCTTTGGCTCTGGCGAGGCGTTCCTGAGCGGTTTTCACGTCTTTGGCGGGAGGAATGATCACGCGATCTCCCAATATCTCATTTTCCGGCCAGTTGGCAGGCATGGCTACGCCATTTTTATCAGAGGTTTGCATGGCTTTCACGGCGCGCAGAATTTCATCCATATTGCGGCCAAGTTCCTGAGGATAATACAGCATGATCCGGATCAGTCCTTCGGCATCGATGATAAAGACCGCCCGCACGGTATTGGTGCCTTTACCGGGATGGATGAGGCCGAGCTTATTGGCTACAGCGCCGGTATCGGCGATGATGGGGAATTGAATCTCCACGCCCATATTGTCTTTGATCCATTCTTCCCATTTGATATGAGCAAAGACCTGGTCAACGCTCATGCCGATGAGTTCGCAATTCAGCTCGCGGAATTTGTCGTAGCGCTGTTGAAAAGCGATGAATTCAGTGGTGCAGACCGGGGTGAAATCCGCCGGATGGCTGAAGAGTACGAACCATTTACCTTTCATATCTCCAGGCAGGTTCAGCTCGCCCCGGGTGGTTTGAACTTTCATCTCGGGGAATTTGTCTCCGAGCAGTGGGATTCCATGATTTGTGTTTTCCATTGTTTTCTCCTGTTATTGTTTGATGTTGTTTTATCTACACTATAAACTAACAGAATTCTCCACTTTGGCAATCACTTTTTGTACGGCGTCCATTAGTTTTTGGGCATTGGGAAGTTTGTTGTAATCATAGATATAGGGTCTGCCCCTGTCGCTGGAGATTCCGATATTGGGGTCCAGTTCCAGTTCGGCGAGCAGTTCCAGATGTTTGGTAAAGATCAGTTCTTCCAATTTGCTGCCGGCGAAGATACTGGTTTTCTCCTGGCAATGCGGGCAAACGAAATACTTCATGTTTTCGATGATGCCCAGGATGGGGACATTCATTTTTTCTGAAAATGAGATGCTCTTTTGTACATCGATCAAAGCCAGATCCTGGGGAGTGGTAACCATCACGGTGCCATCCACTCTGCCCAGAGTCTGGATTATGGATAGGGGTTCATCACCGGTGCCGGGAGGGCAATCTACCACCAGGTAGTCCAGTTCCGGCCAGTCAAAATCACTAAAAAACTGCTTGATCAGTGCCATTTTGAGAGGGCCACGCCAGATCAGAGCGCTATCTGTGCTTTCGATCAGGCTGGCGACGGTGAGGACACTAAGGTTGGACAGTACTTTGATAGGGGTGGGCATGTTACCTGCGGCGTTGTAACTCAGGGGCACGCCTTCGATATTCATGAGTTTTGCCAGGGATGGGCCATGGATATCCACATCCAGGATTCCCACCTGTTTCCCTTGCAAGGCCAGGCCATAGGCGAGATTTACAGCGATGAAGCTCTTACCTACCCCGCCTTTGCCACTCATTACGATGATGCGATGCTTGATCCTGCCAAGGTTTTTACTTATCTGAAGGTCTTTGTCGTCTGTCATTTACTTTTCCAGCTCTGTGTTTATCCAGCTCAATTGAGCTTCCAGTTCTTTCTTTTCAGCTTCCAGATCCTCTCTGGAATACCGATACTCTGCACGGTAGGGAGCGTTTCCCTGCGCACGATTTTGAAATCCACGACCACCTCTGCGGCCCATGCTACAGAACCCGCCCCTGCCACAGGGACCCATTCCGCGTCCCGGACGTCCATCGCCCCAATGACCTGTTCCATCACGATACGGCATTTTAGTCTCCTTCTTTAAGCTGATTGGTTTGATATGCCTGATATGCTTCACGGATGCTCATGCCACCCGCACCGATGTAAATCTTGATATTCATCTTGTTGAGGATCCCCGCAGCATTACCGCCGGGGCCATTTCCTGTGATCAGAATCTCGGGCTTAAGCTCAAAAATCAACTGAGCTGTCTTTGGCCCAGCGCCATGTTCTACCTGCTGGATATTGCGATTATCCGTGCAAGTAAGCTCTTCGGTCTCTTCGTCATAAATCAGGATGAAGTCTGTACGGCCGAATCTGGGATCGATTCTGGCGTCCCATCCTTCTCCGGAAGAGGTAAATGCAATCTTCATTGAATCTCCTTCAGGCCTTCCCATATTTGGTCAAATACAGGCTGCCACTTTGTATGATTGATCTCGGTTACACTTTTGCCATTGGTAATGGCTATCTGAAAATCCATATCATAATCCAGATCTGCCAGGTGACGGATGCCTTCCTGCCTCAGCCACTCTTTTATGGAGGAGCTGATCTGGGGGTTGATATCCGCTTTGTTGATCACGCAGGCAGCAGGGATTTGGAACTTTTGGATCAGCTTCCAAAGTCTTTGTAGATCGCTATGTGCGGTGAGGCTTGGTTCAGTGACCATTAAAGCCACATTTGCCCCTGATAGCGAGGATACCACCGGACAGCCGATACCTGGAGAACCATCCACCAATATGTAATCTCTGGCTTCTTCCAGAGCCAGTGCTTTAGCCTCGTTTTTCACCTTTGCCACGAGTTTTCCAGAGTTGTCCGCTCCGATGCCCAGGCGGGCATGCACCAGACTGCATCCGTATCTGGTAGTGCTGGTATAACACTCGCCTACCAATTGCTCCGGCAGGCTAATGGCCTTTGCATGGCAAATATGATAGCAGTATCCGCATCCCTCGCAATCCAGGGTTTGCACCTTGAACCTGTTATTCTCAGAGAAGATGGCCTGATAGCGGCATTTATCCGCACAAAGGCCACATCCAGTGCACAATCCGGGATCGATTACCGCTTTCACACCACTATAGAAGTCTTCCGCTTTCAGATGCTCAGGAGCAAAGATCAGGTGAAGATCTGCAGCATCCACATCACAATCTGCTACTACCAGGTTTTCCCGGGCGATCCAGGCCAGCGCGGAGACTACAGAACTCTTTCCCGTCCCCCCTTTTCCAGAAATGCAAACTATTTCTTTTGGCATCTGGCCTCCAGATGGCTGATAATGAGCTTAAGGGCATCATCAAACTCGGGGAAGCTTTGATAGAGGATTTCACCCTTGGAATAGCTGGCAGCAATCGCTCTGGAATGGGGGATTTTGGCCAGCAGTGGGATCTCCTCCCGTTTCAGATACTCCAGAATGTCGTTATTGCCAATGCCCCAGCGATTGACAACCACACCAAAAGCTATGCCAATATGTCGCATCGTCTCAACTGCCAGACTGAGGTCATAGAGACCAAAGGGGGTTGGCTCGGTGATCAGGATAGCATAATCAGCAGTCTTTGCAGCAGATATCATGGCGCAAGAAGTTCCCGGAGGGTTATCCAGAATCTGATATTGATGCCTGGCAAAGTGCTGGTCAATATAGCTCAAGCCCTGTGAGATCAGGGGGGAAGCCTGTTCCAGCCCGATATCCAGCCTGCATTCCACAAAATCCAGCGTCCCTGACTTGAAGAGCCGGATAGTTCCTAGCGGCAAACCTTGCATGGGCAGGGCTTGAGCCGGGCAGAGTTCGCTGCAGGCAAAGCAGGAATGGCAGAGTTCTGGCAATACCATGATGTGATCCCCCAGCCGGATTATCGCATTGTAACGGCAATAGGAAGGGCACTTGCCACATATAGTGCAGGCTTTTTGCTCCCACTGGGGAACCCTACGCAAGGCTTTGTGGGTAGTGATCGCATCGCCACTCAGGAAGATACCGCTATTGGGCTCTTCCACATCCAGGTCCAGCAAAACTGTGCTGGTAGTTTCTGCAAGCTTCAGGGAAAGATTTACGGCCAGGGTAGTCTTGCCGGTACCACCCTTGCCACTGGCAATGGCAATACGCATCAGTGATCGCAGCGGTTGTCGCCAGACTCCAGCCTGCTGTCCAAGTATAGCTGCACTATTTCGCTGAGGGGCATTGGGCATACTCCGATGATCACCTCAATGCCGTTTTGATGCATCAAGTCTTGAGCTTTGATGCCCATGCCACCTGCGATTACGACGCTGATGCCAAGTTCATGCAGAAAACGGGGATGAGAGCCAGGTTCATGCACGGGGGGATCAATGGTTTCTTCTTTTACGATTTTGCCAGCTTCAATAGTGAAAACTGCAAAGGCTTCACAATGCCCAAAGTGGGAGCTGAGTTTGTTACCTTCAAGTGGAATTGCTAGTTTCATGAGGTCTCCTGTTTATTTATTATGGATTCTTGGATTTTAGTGTCTAGCGGCATCTGCGGCAGCGTCTGCAGCCACGGATAAAACAATCATTGAGGCTGATGATTCGAACTGAACCACAGGCTGGGCAGATACCAGGTCTGTCCTCAGCAGGCTGCATAGTGATGCGATGCTGGCAATCCTCACAGAGATAATGCTGCTCGTTGATTTCAATCTCACCACCCTCAATCAGGAGTGAGCGTCCTTCTACCAAAGCGGTGCTGAGCTTCTTCCGGGCAGATTCATAGATGCGGGTAACCGTAGGGCGGGAAACCTGCATCATCCCTGCTACTTGTTCATGGATTTTCCCTTCATAATCGATCAGACGCAGCACTTCATATTCATCCAGGTTCATCACCACCGCTTGACGGTAGTTGGCCTTCATCCAGATCGGACGAAATCCCTTGATGATCGGCAGGTCATTCATTTGTCGCATAAGTTTTAGTCTGGGCATAAAGTCTCCTTTGTACGAGGATTACAAGCTTATCAGTCAGTAGTTTCAGGCTTGCATCAAAAGAACATATGCTCATTTTGTGGTGTGCCAGATTCTGTCAATAAGTTTGTTTCCATATCTACAAGCTTATCAAGTTCAGCGAGTATATAAACCCTCACTGATATAAACCCTCACTGAAAACTTCAAATCCACTCACCAAAACTTCAAATCGGAGAAATCGGGGTATTGTTAGGCTATTCGGTGACTTCAGTTTTTATCACCATTTCTTCAAATATCATCACCGTTTCTTCAAATTTGATCACTGAAAACTTCAAGCTTTTATCATGCTTTCTTCAAATCGCCATCACCATATCTTCAAATCTTGATCATGGAGATTTCAGCATAGTTACCGATTAAGACATAAGAAAACCACTAAGTTTTGAATAGCAAGATTGGCTTACAATTAGACTTCATTTACATTAGATTGGGGTTATCAAATGGAGAGAAGTAACTTAGTATTATTCCTGAAGCCTGGATTTGGAGAACAAAACTACATCTGAAAAGTACTTAAAGTAGTCCGGGCATCTCAAATGGCAATCCTTAAGATGCATTAGTAAGCAGAAGTATAAGACAGTAAGATTGATTCCTGTAAACTCATCAGAACCACTCAGATTGCTAAAGTACCATTTGCTGTCTTGTTTTTCGTACTCTGGGTATAAACCCTCACTGAATACTTCAAATGTCCAAGTCCAAAAGATGATGAACCAGACGATTAGGGCGTTTGAAATATGCTAATTTCTTTAAGATCATTGTATTGTATATATGGCGCAAGATTCCTGATAATCCCTGGGAATGTCCAAGTGCCTCAAAAACGATGGGGAATTTGAAGTTTTGGTGATAAAAAGAGGTCGCTCATCATGGTACTGTCCACGTCCAACAAAGCAGATGTGTCTAACCATATCGTATTTTTCAACAATGTGATAGCATCAATTGTCCAAGTGAGCGCAATTTGAAGTTTTAAGTGAGGGTTTGCACCTAATCCGTTAACCTGTTTTTCAGTTAATTAGAACCCCCGCTGTCACTCATTAGCCCATTAACCACTAACCTATTAACTTGTTAACCCCCCCCCTAAACCCGCTTCCTGAAACTGAGCACACTGAAGCCAAAGACCAGCAGTCCGCTTGCGGAGAGGATCCACAATTCTCTGGAAAGCTGAGCCAGGCTGCTGCCTTTGACTACTATCTCGCGCAAGACGGTCATATAGTGGCTGAGGGGATTGATAAAGCTGATCCATTGGATGCTTTGGGGCATATTCCGGATGGGAACAAAGAAACCGGAAAGCAGGATCATCACTACCATAATGAACCAGGAGAAAAACATCGCCTGCTGCTGTGAATTCACTCTGCTGGAGATCAGGATTCCCAAACCCAGGCTGGTAAAAAGATAGACCACAGAAAACAGGATCAGGGTAAAATAGCTGCCAGCCAGCTCCAGACCGAAGATCAGCCCTGCCAGAAGGATAGCCACCTGCAGCTGCACCAGCGTAATGATCAGATATGGGATCAGCTTGCCAGCCATCAGCTGATATCTCTTGACCGGAGTAACCATTAGCTGCTCCAGAGTGCCGAGCTCCTTTTCTTTCACCAAACTGATGGCAGACAGCATCATAGAGGTGACAGTCACCAGGATGGCTATGATCCCTGGAATGGTATTCAGGCTGCTTTTCAGATCCGGATTGAAGCTCATTTGCGAAATCAATTGGACTCCGGGGCTCAGCCTGGGCAGGGGAGCCCGGTGCAATCTGGTTTTTGACTGTCGCTGATAAAAATCTGCTATCACTCCTGCCGCATAGGAATTTGCCACAGCAGCGCTGTTGCCGTCTATACCATCCAAAACCAGTTGCAGACTGCTTTGCCTGCCCATTTGGTAGTCTGCCCCAAAATCAGGTGGGATCACCAGAACCAATTGGGCTTTCCAGGCTGAGATCAGCTCTGCCGCATTGTCAGATTCACTCACCGGCACCACTTGAAAGCGGTCTCCGGAGCTGAAGCTGCTGATCAAATCCCGGCTGGAAGCGCTACGATCGTAATCCAGAATCCCCAACCGCAGGTTTTTGACTTCGTTCGTTACCGCAAATCCCATCACCAGGAGCTGCACAGCAGGCAGGGCAAAGAGCACGATCAGCATTTCCCGGCTGCGCATAATCTGCCGGAATTCTTTTTTGATAAAGCTGGTGATCACTCCCGCGGAGCTCATGACAACCTCAATTTGAAGCGTCGCGCTGCCACAATCAGCATCAGCACACTCATGCCCAGCAAACTGAGCCCGGCCTGGTAGAGCTGCGCGATGTTGTTGCCTTTCAGCATGATACCACGGATGATCTGCAGATAGTAGCTGGCCGGAATGATATAGGTCAGCTTTTGTAAAATCACCGGCATACTGGAGATGGGAAACATATATCCTGAAAGCAGAAGGGTGGGCAGCAGCGTCATCCCCAAAGCCATCATCATTGCTGCCTGCTGGGTTTTTGCCACAGTGGAGACCAGCAGTCCCAAACACAGCGAGGTCAGCACATAGAGAAAAGTGAAGAGCAGAAAAACGCTGAAATCACCCCGGAAGGGAACCTGGAACAGCAGCATACCCACTGCCAGGATTATCAGTGCATCCAGCAGCCCCAGAACCAGGTAGGGGATCACTTTGCCAAACAGGATTTCTGTGGCTGAAACCGGAGAGACCAGAATCTGTTCCATAGTGCCCATCTCCTTTTCCCGGCTGATCGAGATGCTGGTGAGCAGAGCGCAGACCATTACCAGGATCAGAGCTATCAGACCCGGAACAAAGAAGAATGAACTTTTCAAATCCGGATTATACAATATCTGCGCCCGCAGGTCAATCCCCGCATCTGTCTGGATTCCGGTGCTATTTACTATCCCCAGCGCATAGTTTTGGATCATCTGCGCGCTGTTTGGATCTGAGGCATCGATCCTCAGCAAGACCCGGTGCTCTGAGGCACCAAAATCTTTGGGAATGCTCAAGCTAGCCTGAGCCCGGCGTTCCCGGAACAGCTCATCAGGCTGCAAAGTGCCGGCCTCCTTTGGCACCAGCTGAAAATAATCCGTGTTCACAAAGGCATCCACCAGAGCCCGGGAACTGCTGTTCATAGCCAGATCATCCACCAGCAGTGGAACTTGTCTGATCTCCATATTCATGGCATAGCCAAAGATGATCAGCTGTAAAAGCGGCATCAGGAAGATAATGACCAGAGTGCGGGAATCCCGCAGGATGTGGAAAACCTCTTTTTCGGCTATTGCTCTGATTCTGCTAAAGCTTGGCATCGCTAACTCCCAATACTTTCAGGAACAGCTCCTGCATGTTCGCGGAGCCATATTCTTGCTTTAACTCTGCGGGATTGCCCAGAGCCACTTCACGTCCGTCCTGCATAATAATTACCCGGTGGCAATATTCTGCTTCATCCATAAAGTGCGTGCTGACAATGATGGTTTTACCGCTCTGAGCCAGATCGTTGATCACCTGCCAAAATTCTCTGCGAGCCTGAGGATCAACTCCACTGGTAGGCTCGTCCAAAAAGACCAGAGGGGGATCATGCATCAGGGCTGCCACCAGGCTCAAACGCTGTTTATAGCCCATGGGCAGATCCTGAGTGAGTGTTTTCAGGATGGAGCTCAGGCCAAATTGCTCCAGGATTGGCTCCAGTCTCTTGAGAGCCGGTTCAAACGACACCCGGTAGATCCCGGCATAAAACTGCAGATTCTCTATAGCTTTCAGATCGGGATAGAGCGAGAACTTCTGGCTCATATAGCCCAGCTTGTGCTTGATCTGCTCGCTGTGTTTGATGATATCCAGATTATCAATCCTGATCTCGCCCGAGCTGGGTTTCAGCAATCCGCACAGCATTCTGATTGTAGTGGTTTTGCCGGCTCCGTTGGCTCCCAAAAAGCCAAAGATCTCTCCCCTGCCGATCTCCAGATTGATCTCATCCACTGCTTTGAACGAGCCGAATTGCTTGACCAGATGGCTGGTGTGGATCATTGCATCATCCTCAGGAAGACGTCTTCCATTCCGGGCTTGATCTCCACGCAGCTTTCCAGTTCCGGAAACTCACTCTGCCAATCTGCAATTTTATCACTGCTCAATTCCTGTTCACTAAAGAGGTGGATTTCCGAGCCAAAAAGCTGCAAATTGTCTTTACCCGCCTTGGTTTGCAGGAAAGCATAGAGCTTCTGCAAATCACGCGAGGTGAGGCTGTACAATTTGCCCTTCCAGCCTGAAATTATCTCTGCGGGACTCCCCTGCCCGATCACCCTGCCTTTGTGCAAAAGGACGATTTTGTCGCATTGGCTGGCCTCATCCATATAGGGAGTGGAAACCACAATGCTGATTCCGTCGGCCTTGAGCTGGTGCAGAATCTGCCAGAATTCCACTCTGGACACCGGATCGACCCCAAAGGTGGGCTCATCCAAAATTATGAGCTCCGGAGTGTGAATCAACGCACAGGATAGAGCCAGCTTTTGCTTCATGCCTCCGCTCAGATTCCCTGTCAGGCGCTTGGCAAAAGGCTCCAGCCTGGAAAATTTGTAAAGCTGCTCCCTCCGCTTCAGCATTTCTGCATGATTGACTTTGAATAAACGGGCAAAGAAACGCAGGTTTTGCTGCACCGAAAGATCCTGATACAAAGAAAAACGCTGTGGCATATAGCCGATCCGGGCCCGGATTTCCTTTGCCTGGCTGGCTGCATCATAGCCCAAAACCTCAATGCTGCCTTCCTGATAGGGCAAAAGAGTGCAGATGCTGCGCATCAGAGTGGTCTTTCCTGCTCCATCCGGACCGATGATGCCATAGACCATAGCCGGCTGAACTTCCAGATCCACTTCGGACAAGGCTTCCACAGAGCCGTAGCGCACACTGAGCTCTTTGATTTTGAGCACATTCATGGCAGATACACGTTCACCGGCATTCCATCTTTGAGGATTCCCTGCGCATTCCCGGTTCTCAGGCGTATCGCATATACCATCACAGTCCTGTTATCGGGGGTAAGAACTGTCTTGGGAGTGAATTCCGCTTTATTGCTGATTCGCACGACCTGGGCAGACAGCTCATTTTTATATCCATTAACTCTCAGTTTCACCTGCATTCCGGGTTTCAGAGAGGCCAGGCGCTGCTCGTTCACATAAATATTGGCTTCCATGCTTTTGGTATTCACGATTTCAGCCAGCTGTGCCATTGCCGGAAGCATCTCACCTTCGTCATAAAAGACGGATTCCACTCTGCCGCTAAAGGAAGACACTATCACACAATCATCTATCTGCTTCTGCACGCTTTTGATCTGAGCTTGCAGAGATGCCTGTTTGGCTGTTACCAGAGCGAGGTTTTTCCTGGCAGATTCGTGTTGCAATTCAGCTTTCTTCTGGATGATCTCGCCATCCTCAACTTGCTGCTGGGCAATCATTTCCTGCTCATAGAGCCTTTCATTGCGCCTTTGCCTGCTGCTCTGATATTCCAGATCCGCTGCGGCAAGGGCGATCTGGCTCTGGTACAAGCTTCTTTGAGCCTCCAGCTCCCGCATAGAGGCTTGCAATTGCTCCAGGCTATAGCGGAGCTGCTGATCATCCAGCTTTGCCACTAGGGTTCCGGATTCGATTTCCTGACCCTCAGATACAAATATCTGTTTGATCTGACCTCCGCTAAGCGCTGATATACTATAAACTTCCGCTTCCATCACTGTAGTCCAGACCTGCTGCTCTTTTTTGGACTGACACCCAGCCAAACTGAGCAGCACCAGCATTAGCACCAAAACTTGCTTCATTTTTCACCTCTCTTGCGCTCTAAAATTCCGTATTTGATCAAATTAAAGATCTCTTCTACCCTTTTGGTGTTAAAATCATTACCGCAGAAGGCTTCCTTCCCTATAACCGCTTCCAAAAGTGGACGCGCCAGACTGGGATAAATACTCAGCGATAAGACATTCATGATCAGCTGGGAAGCAGGATAATCCCCGAAACCGGAACGTTCCAGCCGGCTTTGGATCATCTGCAAAATACTCTTTCCGGAGTGCTGTGCCATGATTTCGTGAAACAGAGCGGTGATACTTTTGGCAGAAGAACTTAGCTCCCAAATCATGAAGCGAGCGAAATGCGGCCTGCTCCCGATCTCACTTAGCAGCTTGCCAATCAGCTTTTTGAGCCAGGGTTCAAACTCATCCTCGCTGGCAAAGATCTCAAACAGCCCGGAGATCATAGTCTCAAATTGAGCCCGCAAAATCAGCTCATAGAGCTTCTTTTTGCTGCTGAAATGATAATGCAGCAGGGCTTTGTTGATTTCAGCCCGGTCAGCGATGTTTTGCATCCTGGTTCCCCCATATCCATGCGCCAGAAATTCTTTGGTGGCAGCCTGAATAATCAGATCTTTGATATTCTTTATCGCCATGATATATAATCCTTTAGTATCTCAGTTTTAACTATTTGGTTAATTTATAGCGGCTTCCGGATTCTGTCAATGTTTTTCAGATGTCTGTTATCTTGCCCTTCTCTTGCCAATCCTTCCCCTATTGCAAACCCTCACTTAAAACTTCAAATTGCGCTCACTTGGACAATTGATGCTATCACATTGTTGAAAAATACGATATGGTTAGACACATCTGCTTTGTTGGACTTGGACAGTACCATGATGAGCGACCTCTTTTTATCACCAAAACTTCAAATTCCCCATCGTTTTTGAGGCACTTGGACATTCCCAGGGATTATCAGGAATCTTGCGCCATATATACAATACAATGATCTTACAGAAATTAGCATATTTCAAACGCCCTAATCGTCTGGTTCATCATCTTTTGGACTTGGACATTTGAAGTATTCAGTGAGGGTTTATACCTGAAACGCAGAATGAGCTCTTTTCTGCACTTTCTGCTTGACAGAAAGCAAGAAAAAATATCTAATAATTCAAAGAGGAAGATTTTATGAGTTCAAATCGGTTAAAGATCGTGCAAGAGCTTGATCCTGAAACAGTTGAAGGCTATACCAAGGCACAGAAACGGCACTATCTGTCCACGGGACATCGTCCCTATCTGGATGAAAATGGCAAAGTCAAATGGTTGACTTTGACCCAATATACGGTTCGGGGTGATGCCAGAATCAAGACATCCCGGATGCGGCAGCTCTTTGCCCGGCCAGTAACGCATCTGGTCAGGAAAAGACCGCACCGGCCAGGATTTGTGAAGTTTCTGATGCAATACTGGTTGACGATTCTGGTAGTGGCCTTGGTGGTTGCAAGTGCTGTAGTGTTGTATATACGGCCTGAATTGGTAATGAAAATTGGAGAAATATTTTGAGAGTACTTTTAGTAAATGACGACGGGATAAACGCGGCAGGAATCCGTGCTGTACAAAAGACTATGCAGGATCTGGGACACGAAGTAATTCTGGTGGCACCGGATAGCGAACGGAGTGCGGCCTCGCATTCGATCACACTGCGTAAAGATATCATTGCGCAGCAGATCGCTCCCAATGAATGGGCGATCAGTGGAACCCCGGTGGATTGCGTGGTAATTGCCATGCAAAAGATCCTTACCGAACCGGTTGATCTGGTGATTTCCGGGATCAATGCCGGACAGAACATGGGTGAGGATGTGCTTTATTCCGGTACTGTGGCTGGAGCCGTGGAAGCTGCCATGCTGGGACACCGGGCTTTAGCCCTATCGATAAACGCCTATCAGAATCAATTGTTCGAGACTGCCACCCGCTGGCTGGAAAAGCTGCTGCAAAGCGAGATCATTGATCTGATCAAACCCCATGAAGTGCTCAATATCAATTTCCCCAATATCCCTTATGAGCAGGTGAAAGGCGTACGGCTTACCCGCACCGGACACCGCCGTTATTACAATTTTGTCCGCATCCTGGAAGAGCGTGAGGATGGCTTTAGCTACAGGATTGGTGGAGATTTACCGCAGTGGGATTTTGAGACAGGTACGGATTCCGAAGCCATCAGCCAGAATTATGTCTCGATCACGCCTCTGGGGTTTGAGCTTACCCGGGCGGATTCCTTTCCCAAGATCCTGGATTGGATCGAAACTCACGGCTTGCTTGAGGTTTAGGCTGCCCGATGCGATATGAAGATCAACGCCAGCTCCTGGTAGAAGAAATGCGGAGCTATGGCATCCGGGATGAAGCGGTACTCACCGCATTTGCCAGGATTCCCCGGGAGGATTATGTTCTGCCGGAATACCGCGAATATGCCTATCGCAACCAGCCTCTGCCGATCAAACTGGCTCAAACGATATCCCAGCCTACCATGATTGCGATCATGATGAGCCATCTCAAGCTCAAAGCTGAGGACAGGGTACTGGAAATAGGTACTGGAAGCGGATATCAGACAGCTCTTCTGGCGAGTATTGTAAAAGAAGTATGCTCGGTGGAACGCTTGGATGAGCTTTCCCTGGGAGCCCAAAAAACCTTGAAGAGTGCTGGATTTCGCAATGTCTTTTTCCGCATCGGAGATGGCTGGGAAGGCTGGCTCAAGGCTTATCCACCTCACAAAGATTTCGATAAAATCATCGTCAGTGCTGCGGCAGAAAAAGTGCCGGAAAAGCTCTGCCAGCAGCTGGCTGAAGGTGGGATCATGGCAGTGCCAGTGGGCAACCGTTTGGCTCAAACCTTGTATCTGATCCAGCGTGTTCAGGGCGAACTGAAGGTCACGAAAGACGTGCCCTGTGCCTTTGTCCCCCTGGTGCATGAAACCTAAAGGCAGGGATTATGAATGATCTGATCCGTTTATTCAAAAGCATTTTTCAGCAGCGTAAAAGCTATCTGCAGCATCGCCGTTTCTCTATTTTCAAGAATCTGAACGATTTTGAGCTGTCGCTCCTGGACAATGTGATGCACCGGCGGGAGTTCAAGGCTGGAGAAGTTCTCTTCGAGACAGGATATCCGATCGAAGTAGTATTTTTCATCGAAAAAGGCGAAGTCCTGCTCACTGGATCTTTGCACGATGAGACTGGCAGCATCGTCTGTAAGAATCAGCATTTGGGCTTGATCGATGCCTATTATGGCGGTAAGCGAAATCGCACTGCCACAGCCAAAACAGATGTCTCTGCCTTTGCCCTGGCAGTCACTGATCTGGAAGAACTGATCCAGTCCAGACCCCGCACTGGAAACAAGATTCTGGAGGCTATCTGCAAGTCCTTCAGCCAATACATCATCGAAACGGCGGCAGCAACCAGGTCCTGACATGAACTGGACGAAACTGCTGTTTTTCATCTTCCTGGCTGTCGTGCTGGTGGCAGCTCTGATCTTCTACCGCTGGGTATTTATCTATTTGATCGCTGCCATGATCTTCTCCTATATCCTGGATCCAGCGGTGAGCTTTCTGGAACGCCGCAGGATCCCCCGCTGGCTGGGAGTGATCATGATCTACTTGAGTGTGGCAGGACTGATAGCCTGGTTCAGCAGTCGCTATATTCCTGATCTGATCCAGCAGGGCAACAATCTCTTTACCCTGCTCAGCGATCCAGAGCATCTCACTGGTCAGGCTATCCTGAACCTACCCTTTATCCGGGGGATTTACCAGTTTCTCATCAATATGGATCAGCAGATTCCCGGGATCGATGCAGCTCCGCAGTTTGCCCTGATGATGGATAAGGCCAAGGATTTCCTGGCTGAATTGCCGAAGTATCTGATGGACAATTACCAGACCATCATCGGAGCTCTGTCCTTCATCGGTATGATTCCCCTGATCAGTTTCTTCCTGCTCAAGGACAAGCACAAAATGCGCAAGAGCATCATGGGGCTAAGCTCCAACCGCTATTTTGAACTGAGCCTGAAGATCCTCACCCGCATTGATAATACAGTGGGAACCTTCCTGAGGGCGATGCTATTTGAGGTGATTGCCGTGAGTATCATGGCCTCGATCGCGCTAAGCATTGTGGGGGTCAGCAATCCCATCCTGATCGGGATCACTGCTGGTGTGGCAAATATCATTCCCTATTTCGGACCCTTCATGGGTGGGGCTTTGGCAGCTCTGACCATGCTTTTCAGCGGTGGACCCTTTATCGGCGTGATCTATGCCGCCTTTGCCATGTATCTGGTACAGGTGATAGACAACAACATCGTTTACCCCGTGGTGGTAGGTACCACCATCAACATGCATCCCCTGCTGGTTTTGCTTACTGTGCTGGCTGGGGGTTGGTATGGCGGAATCCTCTGGATGCTGATTTCAGTACCCATGGTATATATTGTTTACTCACTGGTGAGTGTGCTGTACACAAACCTGAAAGAATACAGAATAATCTGAGATCAAGGATCAATAAATGAGTATATTAACCAAGTGTCACAAGTTCACGGATGCCCGCAAGGCGATGGCCATGGGCTATTATCCATATTTTCGGGAGATCAGTTCCGAGCAGGATACAGAGGTAATCTGCAACGGGCAGAAGATGCTGATGATGGGCTCCAATAGCTATTTGGGGCTTACAACCCATCCCAAAGTGAAAGAAGCGGCGATCAAAGCCACAGAGAAATATGGCAGCGGCTGTGCCGGCTCCAGATTCCTGAATGGCACTTTGGACATTCATCTGGAATTGGAAGCAGAACTGGCGCGTCTGGTGGGCAAAGAAGCTTCCCTGGCCTATCCTACAGGCTATCAAGCCAATGTGGGCTGCATTTCTGCCATGGTGGGCAAGCATGAATATGTAATCACGGATAAATACGATCATGCCTCTATCATCGATGGCTGTAAACTCAGCGAAGGTACCATGCTGCGCTACAATCACAACGACATGGGCTCGCTGGAGCGTGTACTGCAAAAGCTGGAAGGTAAGAATGCCCTGATCGTGGTAGATGGCATCTTCTCCATGGAAGGTGATATTGCCGATCTGGTGCCCATCTCCGAACTGGCAGAACGCTATGGGGCAAACCTGATGGTAGATGAAGCCCACTCTTTGGGTGTTTTGGGAGATAGAGGCGCTGGAGCAGCGGCACACTTTGGCCTTACCAGCAAGACGGATTTCATCATGGGCACTTTCAGCAAATCCCTGGCTTCCGTAGGCGGATTCATCGCAGCAGATGAACCCTTGATCCACTATTTGAAACACAAATCCCGGGCACTCATTTTCAGCGCATCATTGCCTCCTGCCTCCACTGCCAGTGTCCTCGCTGCCATCAAGATCATGGAAGAAGAGCCGGAACGAATTGCAAAACTCTGGGAAAACACTCATTACATGATGGCTGAATTCAAGGCGATGGGATATGATACTGGTACTTCCTGCACCCCAGTGATTCCCCTGCATGTGGGTGATATGATGACGGCCTTCTATATGTGGCGTCGTCTGGGCGAAGAGGGTGTCTTCATCAATCCCGTGATCCCTCCTGCCGTACCGCCAAATTCCTGCCTGATCCGCTGTTCCTTTATGGCTACTCATACCAAAGCCCAATTGGATATGGCGCTGGAAAAATTCCGCGTCATCGGCAAGGAACTAAAGATCATCTGAACAGCACTGGAGACTGCATCCCAACCTCAGGAAATATCAATACTCACGGAGTATAAACGATGTGCGGAATAGCCGGCATCTATTGTCTTGACCCTCAAAAGCGGGTAGATTTTGCCCTGCTCAGGGAAATGACTGCCCGGATTGCCCATCGTGGACCCTATGATGAAGGCTATCTGCTGGCAGAGGGCTCCCAAGGCTCCTTGCATCCTTATAGCGGAGCCGATACCATGCCCGAAATCCAGGCCACCATACCTCAGTACCAGGGGCAGTCTGAGGGCAGAATTGGCTTGGGCTTCCGGCGCTTGCCAATCCTGGAACTGAAAGCTTGTGGGCATCAGCCCATGTGCGATCATGAACTGGGCCTGGCGATCGTCTTCAATGGCGAAATCTACAATTATCTGGAGCTTCGTGCTGATCTGATCTCCAGGGGCTACATGTTTACCACCCAGAGCGATACAGAAGTACTGCTCAAAGCCTACCACGCCTGGGGTGAGGACTTTGTGCAGCGGCTCAACGGGATGTGGGCTTTGGGTATCTGGGACAGCAAACAGCAGCGGCTCTTTTGCAGCCGTGACCGCTTCGGCATCAAACCCTGCTATTTTGCCCATAGTGATGGGGTGCTGTACGTTGGCTCCGAGATCAAACAACTCCTGGCTGCACCCCTGGATAAAGCCCTGAATCCAGCCCAAATCTACCGCAGTATGAAGATCAACGCCATGCTGGCTTATGGTGATGAAACCTATTGGCATGCTATCCGGTCGTTAGCTCCGGGCTGCAATCTGATTGCCAACTCCCAGGGGATCGAGACCAAGCCCTATTACAGGCTCAATCCGGAGACCTTTGAACGCAGCACCCTCAGCCTGGATGAAGCAGCAGAGCAGTATCTGAGCATCTTCAGCGAGGCTGTCAGGCTGCAATTGCGCAGCGATGTGGAGATCGGCTCATCACTCTCAGGTGGTTTGGATTCCACTGCCATCCTGGCTGTAGCCAAAGACAATCTGCCCTATCCCATTCGCAGCTTTTCCACCTATTTCAGCGAAGATCAAGCCCTGGATGAACGCCAGTGGATTGCTATCGCGGCAGAGGCCAGCGGAGCGCACCCGCATTATATAGCACCCCGGGCTCAGGATGCCTCAGACTGGTGGGAACGAGCCACCTGGCTGAACGATCTGCCCCTGGCAGCGGGCTTCGTATCCCAATATGCGCTGATGCAACATGTGCACAATGCCGGAATCAGAGTGCTATTATCCGGACAGGGCTCAGATGAGATCAATGCCGGATACCGTCATGCCGCATACCGTTATTATGCCGACCTTCTGCATAGGGGAGAGGCGGGTAAGTTCTTGCAAGATCTGCCCCAGGTCTTTGCTCAGGGCTCGATCCAGGGTCTGGCGGATCTGGGTAAAAGCCTGCTCTGCGCCGCAGTGCCGGAATCCAGGCTCTATGGGATCGAACTCAGGCATTACCGCTTTGAAGCCTTTGATTCGGGATTCATCCGCAGAGCACAGCAGAGCTCCAGGATGGGTATCCTGAATAATATCCAGAATCTACCCACCAGTAAGCTCTCAAACTTTCTCTATAATATGATTTATACCACTTCACTTCAGACCTTACTGCATTTTGAAGATCGGATGAGCATGGCACACAGCGTGGAAAGCCGTGTCCCATTCCTCGATCACCGCCTGGTCGAGCTGGCTTTTTCCCTGCCCGCCTCATACAAGATCAAACCCCCCTTGCGCAAGCTCGTGCATCGGCAAGCCATCCGCGGGATGGTTCCAGAGGCGATCTTCAACCGCAAGGACAAAGGTATCTTCTCCTCTCCATTTTACAGTACCTGGATGCGGCATGAGCTGCGGGATTATATCAGCGATATCCTGTCCAGTACTGCCTTCCGGCAACGCGGATATTGGAATCTGCCTCTCATCAATAGTAAATGGCAGGCGTATCTGGCTGGAGACGCCAAGCCCGCAGAGATGCTGTTCAACGTAATAGCCCTGGAGATCTGGGCGCGAATCTACACCTAATCAAGAGGTTACATCATGATCAAGATCTTGAAACTCATAACCATGCTGCTGGTGCTTTTGTCCCTCAGCGGCTGTATCTTCTGCTTTAAAAAACCCACCGTGGATAAAATCCAGGATCTCAAAATCCTGAACCTGAGCCCGGATAAGACCGAATTGCAGCTCAGCGTGATCGTGAACAACCCCAATAGCTACAAGATCAGGGTCAAGCGCCTGGAGCTCGAACTGCTGAATCAAAACCGCTCCCGGGTGGGTAGAGCCGCTTTGGACAAAGAGATCATCCTGCCAAAAAAGAAATCCATCAATCTGGATTTCAAGGTGAGCCTGGACACCCGTCCCATGGTCAAGATGGTGAGCGGGATCAATCAGGATGTGCAGTTCTTTGTGACCGGCCATGGTGAAGGCAAAGCAATGGGTATAAATCGCAGTTTTGATTTTGAAGAACCCTACAGCCTCAATGTGAAAGAGCACCTGCAAGCCCTGATGCCACGCTTTTCTGCCAAGGGACAGGATCTTTTCAAGGTGCAGCGTACCTATGTGGACGAGGTGGGGCTCACCAAAAGCCAGCTTAAAGTAGATTTCATCCTGCTCAATCCCTATGGCTTTACCTTCAATTTCAAGGGCTTTCCCGCCACCTTAACAATTGATGGAAAAGAAGTAGGCACTGGAAACCTGAGAACCCAGATGAGCTTCAATGAAGATATCTATTACAAAGAAGGTACTTTGATTCTCAATCTCTCCAATCTCAAGTCCCTTTTTGGAGCGGTGAAAGGAGCGTTCAAGGGAGAGATTGCCTACCAGGTGAAGGGCAGAATCCTGATCGATGCCTTCGGCATGGAAATCTCCAATCCCTACGAATTTAGTGACTCTATCCCGGTTAATATCTGGGATCTGCTTTTGAAATAAACAGATAGGCAGCAGCATACCGGAAAGTCTTGAACCACAGAGAAAGCAGAGAAGGCAGAGATAATCGAAAATTGTGAGTTATTGGAACACTGATCAATTGGAGGGAACGGATATACAGGATTTGTTTTCTTACCACAGAGTGAAGCAGAGAATACAGAGATATTTGAATGAATGGCACGCAGATTCCGCAGATGGCGCAGATTCAAATGGAACGCGGATTTACGGGATGAGGGGAATGAACAGGATCTGTTTTCCAACGAATTTACCGAATGAACCGATTGATGCCGTTGAACAAGCCCCTTGTGGGCGAAATAGTATAGCGAGGGTGTGGAGCGCAGCGAAACCCCTCGTAAAGGTTCATCACTGCCGTAAAGCCCTGGAAGGGCGACGCTCCATAGCTTGGTGGCGTAAGCCCCAAGACTAACCCTGGTTATCGAGAATGAGCCCTGGAGGGGCGACACAAAACTGGCATTGGACATAGTAATCCGAATGCCCCTGCAAACTTCCTCTGCCTCCATTTACGCTATCATTACGCTATCAATACGCACCTCATCCGTAATGCATCCGTATTGATAGCGTAGTTCAAACGGGATCCAACGGTGACGTAAGGACAAATCTCTGCTTGCCTAATGTGGAAACGTCATCCTGACGGTTAGTATTTGTCTCTGCGTCCCTCCTTTGTGTGTTGGGCTGGATCGACGGTGAGGGATGAAGCCCGGATGGGCAACACAACATAGCGAGGGTGTGAAGCGTCGCGGAACCCCTCGTATCGTATGTTTTGTCATGGAAGCCCGGAAGAGGCGACACAAAAAAGTTGCCCAAAGCCATAAGAGGAGTTGTGTCACCCGTCCAGGGCTACGAATATGGAAGCCCCATTAAATATAGCAGTAGATGTCTCTGAATGCGAGTTATCGCACAGTCACGGCAGAGAACTGGCAGCTTGGGATGAGATTTGAAAGAGGGAGAAATACTCCGGTTCTTCTCAATCGAACCCCATGCACTCTTGAGACTACAAAGGGAATGTATTTTGAACTGAGAAATCAACTTTGTGCTTGACAACATATTCTATCACGTAGATATTGTAATATGATCTGTTTTAATCCTTGATATTACCGTATCAAAATATTTCCAAAGATTATGAGGTTGTATGAAAACACTCAAGGCTTTCCTGATCAGTGTGGCGATACTCATTGGTTTATGGCTCTTGCTGGCAGGTACAGGAGGGGACGAGATTATCATCGCCACGGTGGTAGCCGTAGTTCTCAGCTTGATTTTTAGGAGTAGTTTACAAGTATTGGGAGATCTGCATCTGGGTCCCCGGGCTCTAATCCATATTCCGCTCTTTGTTGCCGTGTTTCTGCTGGAACTGGTGAAGAGTACTCTGGATGTAGCCCGGCGGGTGCTGTCGCCTTCTCTGCCGATCAATCCTGGCATCATCAAAGTGAAGACCAGGTTGATCAGCCCTTTGGGCAGGATCATTCTGGCGAATTCCATTACACTCACTCCCGGAACGATGACGGTGGATACTGATGGTGAAGATCTGTATATTCACTGGATCGATATCACCACCGCTGACGTGGATATTGCCACAGCCCAAATTGTCAGCAAATTTGAAAAACATCTGGAGGTGATCTTTGGATAAGCTCATGTTTATTCTGCTGTCGCTGGGGTTTCACCTCACCCTTGCAGGCCTGGGTCTGGCTTTCTGGCGGTTTTTGAAGGGGCCTACCTGTGCAGATCGGGTAGTTGCCTTAGATACAATGACAGTGATAGGGATTTCGTTGATTGTAATGCTCTCCTTCAGCGCAGGACGGATCATCTATCTGGATGTAGCTTTGGTATATGCCTTACTAAGTTTTTTGGGAGTGCTGGCTGTGGCAAGATATATGGAGCGTGGTTTATGATGGATTACATTGGTGCAGTTTCTACAGTCCTGGGTTCCTTTTTGTTGCTGCTGGGAGGCTTGGGCGTTCTAAGGATGCCGGATGTGTACAACAGGATGCAAGCCGGAACCAAGGCTACTTCATTGGGTTCGATGCTGGTCCTGATCGGTGTGGGGTTGATTCATCCCAGCTGGTTGCCAAGGTTGATCCTCTTGATATTGTTCATTTTATTCACAAATCCCATCGGTTCTCATGCCATGTCCCGGGCAGCGCACAGATTGGGCATCAAGCTTACAAATCGCAGTGTAAGGGATGAATTGGAATCCGATATCCGCAAGGATGAGTGGGATCAGGAGGATTGTAATGTTTGATCAGATCGCGATGGTGGTGCTGGGCCTCATCAGCCTGGCTGCGGCAATTTATGCAATGTATGCAAAGCGGGTATTGAGCGCTGTGATAGCCTCGGGAGTGATCAGCCTGATGGCATCGATCATGTTTCTAATCGCGGCTGCTCCTGATGTAGCAATGACAGAGGCAACCATCGGGGCAGGCTTGACCACGGTGATCTTTCTTTATGCCCTGAAACATATCCGCAGCCGCAAAGGAGACAAGCATGATTAAGTACATCCTGATCGTGGCGGCAATATTGGGTTTTGCCTGGCTGCTGCTACCCCTGGCCAGGGATTTTCAGGTTGCTGAGGAACTGCCGCCTCTGGCAAGTGAATATGTACAGGGATCGCCCCGGGATCTGAATATGCCCAATGTGGTGACAGCCGTAGTGGTGACCTACAGAGGTCTGGACACGCTGGGAGAAGTATCAGTATTGTTTTTGGCGACAGCGGGAATCGGGTATTTCCTGAAACGCCGCCATCACCGCAAGCATGAGCGAACTCCCGGCTCCGAGATTATGAGAACTGGGGCAAAATTTCTGGTGCCCATGATCATGGTATTGGGCATCTATATTTTCAGCCACGGGCATCTGAGTCCCGGAGGCGGATTCCAGGGTGGAGTGGTAATAGCTTCGGGAATCCTCATGCTGATCATGGCAGAAGTGCAGTTTGAAGTGTCGCATCGCCTTCTGCACTGGTCTGAATCGATCTCGGGTATTGCGTATGTAAGCTTGGGACTGGCAGGATTGATCCTGATCGGTATGAATCATTTCCTCGACCCCCGGTTTTGGGCAGCAGGACCTTATCTGGCTCTTTTCTCAGCTGGTGCTGTCCCTGTGATCTATAGCCTGATCGGGATCAAGGTGGGCAGTGAGCTGGCCAGTGTGCTTGCTTCGATTCAGGATGAGGGGGAAGAAGTATGATCATGATGATTACTGGTCTGTTGCTGATCCTGGCAGGTGTATCCATCATGCTGTACAGAAAGGAAATCCTGCGCATGATCATCGGTTTCACAGTAGTTGATACAGGTATTCATCTGGTAATCGTTGCCATCGGATATGTAAAAGGCGGTACCGCTCCGATCATCGATAAAGCTGTAAGCGCAGCCCCACCAGCTATGGCAGGAGTAAAAGCCCTGACCCGGGTGGTGGATCCCATTCCCAGTGCCCTGGTGCTGACGGCGATTGTGATAGGGCTTGCGGTGACTGGCTTGATGCTGGCTTATGCAGTAAGGCTTAGCAAATATGGAAACAGCACTGATATCTCGGATTATGAGGAGCAGAAATGGTAAACCCGCTGTATATAATTGCCAGCTTTCTGATAGCTGCTTTCGCTTCTGCTTTGACCGACAAGCTTAGTAAGAAGCTTACCCTGGGCATGGTACTGATTACCATCGCCGGGGTCATAACCGCCACTGCATACAGGATCTGGCTGATCCAAAGCAATCCAGCGCTGCAAAGTGAGTATTTCACAGCAGGATTCAGCACACCTTTGTCCATCGGCTTGTCCTTTGGTTTCAATGAAGCTGTGATGTTACTCCTGGTAAATGTGATCGGGCTGCTGGGAGGGATCAGCTTCTCCCGCCGCTTCCTGGCGGATGGAGCCCAGCCCATGGCCTTGTATCTACTCCTGCTTTTGGGTGCCAACGGACTGATCCTCACCCGGGATCTGTTCAATTCATTTGTGTTTATCGAGATTCTCTCGATTTCAGGCTTTGCCCTGATCGCAATCCGGCAAAGCAAGGCAGCCCTCAGTAGTGGCTTGAAATACATGATGGCAGGTGGGATCAGCAGCGCTTTGTTGCTGCTGGGGATCATCTTTGTCTATCGCTATACCGGAACCCTGAATATCGATAGCTGGATCGGCATGCCAGGACAAGCTTCACCTGCCTATCAGATGGCGATATTCCTGGTGATAGCAGCTCTGTTTATCGATCTCAAACCCTTCCCTGCCAATGGTTGGGCTCTGGATGTCTATCAATCCGCTCATGGTGGGATGGGGGCAGTATTCTCCGCTATCAACAGCACGGCGATCATCTTTTTGATTCACAAGCTGATGCCGGTGATACCTGCCTGGCAGATTCAGGGCTTTGCTATAGCCGGACTGGTGAGCTTTGTCTTTGCGAATCTTACCGGACTCAGGCAGACCGATGCCAAACGCCTGCTGGGCTATTCCTCTACGGGGCAGTCGGGCTTGATTTTGCTCACCATGTTTGGCTTGCAGATGCTCAATGTCCCTTCTCAGTATGCTCTGATCATTGCCTTAGGATTCATGATCAACAACGCCCTGGCCAAGAGCGGTCTGTTATGGATGTCTGAGATGATCTCAGGCTCGAGGCTGGAGGATTGGGCAGCTTTGCGCAAGGATAGCGGTCTGGTAGCAAGCTTTGGGATCTTTGCAGTGGCTTTGGTAGGCCTACCACCTTTTCCAGGCTTTTTTGCCAAGTGGATGTTGATCCGGGTGATGGTGATGATGTCTCAGCCAGTGTTGGTTGCAGCGCTATTGATCGGGTCTCTGTTTGAAGCTGTGTATATGTTCAGATGGCTGGGCTTGATCGTAAAAGCCGAACAACCGCTGAACCTGAAGACTTCAGTGCATCGGATGTTGCCTCCGGTCATCAGTGTTACGTTGCTGTTTATAATATCCTATTTGATCTCCACTAACTTGTTTGATTTACCACTCAGGGTTATGTATCCGGTATTGGCGATGTTGGTCTTCAGCTTGCTGGATTTTATCCCGGTAAAGATCAAAGGCATACTGGCCATTGGCTTGGTGGGCTATTTTGTCTGGAGCCAGGGGATGATGGGACTTCCCTTGATGGGTCAGATCTTTACTCTGGTATTGGTAGGTGGAGCTGCACTGCACATATTTGCCTATATGCATCGAAAAGGCAATGCTGAGGGCTTGTTTCCGCCTCTGATTATGCTGATCCTGGCTTTGGGAAATCTGGTCTTGGCCAGCACCCGCCTGGAGCTGTTTTACACCTGGGAACTGATGACCATCGCTTCTTATGTATTGGTGCTCCGAGGGAAACATGCCCGAAAGCCTGCTCAGAGTTATATCGTATTCTCGCTTGCAGCAGCATATCTGATCCTGAGTGCTCTGATGCTGATCCCGGAGTTTTATTCCGGATACCCTATCCTCTTGCAGGCAAAGTATATCAATATCGGGATTGTTCCCTTGATCCTGGCTGGCTTGGGCTTGCTAATCAAGACGGGAGCCCTGGGAGTTCATGTATGGCTGCCCAATGCCTATAGTGAAGCTGAGGACGAGAGTACATCCCTGATCTCATCTGTAGTATCCAAGGCTGGGATCATGGGCTTGATGATCTTCATGATCATGGGGTTTGAGGCAACCAAACAGCATGTCTCCATAATGACAGTTTTGGGCTGGATAGGCGTGCTGACGGCTTTTGGTGGGGCTCTGATGGCAGCCTTCTCGGAGGATGTGAAAAAGTTGATTGCTTATTCCAGTATGAGCCAGATGGGCTACATTATCCTGGGCTTGTCGCTGATGTCTCATCTGGGCTGGGTATCGGCTCTGTATCTAACTGTAAACCACCTGCTCTTCAAAGCCTTGATCTTCCTGGCCATAGCAGGTGTGATCCTGCGCACCGGAACCAGAAACATGTATGAAATGGGAGGGCTGATCAAGAAGATGCCGATCTCTTTTATCAGTGTGCTTTTGGGGATTATCGCCGTCTCGGGGGTTCCTCCGCTTACTGGCTTTGGCTCCAAATGGTTCATCTATACTTCCCTGCTCGAGCAAGGCAGATACCTTCAGGCCGGGCTGGCATTTTTCTCCAGTGCTGTAGCCTTCTTGTACCTGTACAAGCTGATTCATACAGTGTTTTTGGGGCAAGCCAAGCCCAATCAGTATCATGTAAAAGAGGCTCCGGTATGGTACATCATTCCGCAAGCCATCTTTATGATGCTGATCATGGCGTTTTCGATGCTCCCCAATCTCCTCACCATGCCTCTCTCAACTGCCGTAGGGGAGTATCTTGCCAAGCCCGAATGGCTGTCCTGGCAGGGTTACAATCTGATCATTAATGCTCCGAATCTGAAAGCATATTGGAATGGGAATCTGGTCATGTATGTGACCATGGGTGTCTTCATGGTTCCTTTGGTATGGCTATTGCTGGTGAATGCCCGGACGCAAAAAGTGAAGCAATTCAACATCGTATTCGCAGCAGAACGTCCATATAAACCCTGGACCACACACTTCGCCTATGCCATGTTTGCCCATTATTACAAGGCATTGGGTGGGCTGGTAAAGCCTCGCATGATTGCGTTTTGGGATTCAGTATCCGAAGGCACCCAATCTTTTGCGGCTACTCTGGCCAGGATATACACTGGTAATGGGCAGACCTATCTGCTGCATATCTTTCTCTATTTGATTACTCTTTATTTACTGATGGGGGTGGCGTTATGAGCTTCAGCCTGAAACTGATCTGGGCTTTTATCTCATTGGGAGTGGTTACCGTATGGGGCCTTACTCTTACCGGAATAGTCCAAAAAGTCTATGCCAGAGTACAGGGACGCCTGGGGCCTCCAGTATGGCAGCCTTTTATCGATATCATCAAAAACAATGCCAAACGAACGGCTATCAGTCATGGGATTATGTTTTATCTTGGTCCGGTGTTCAGGATTGCCGGGGGGATAGGCACCTATATGTTTATCCCGGTATTGTTTGGCAGTGTGTATTTCAGCAATTTCTCCATATCAGGGGATGTCCTGCTCGTGATGTACTTCATCTTCTTTGGTCAATTGGGTATGGCTCTGGGAGCAGGAGAAGGGGGGCACCCCTATTCCGCCATTGCTGTAGCCAGGGGTCTGGCGCAGATGACGGCTTTCGAAGTTCCCTTTGCCTTATCGGTGATCAGCCTGGCAATCCAGTATGGAACTCTGAATATCACTGAAATTGTGGCAGCCCAACAGGGAGGGATTCTGAACTGGACGTTGTTCACCAATCCTTTGGCAGTAGTGGCGGCGATGGTCGCGATGCTGGGAATGAATATGTACAATCCCTTTTCGGTGGTTATTGCCCCGCAGGAGATTCCGATCGGTCCCCCTACAGAATATCAGGCCTCGTTTCTGGGCTTGCTGGCAACCAATCGTGGGATCTTCAATGGCGCGAAGCTGGTGCTGTTTATGAATCTCTACTTTGGTGGAGCTACCAATATCCCGATCATGATCGGGAAGACTTTTGCGATCTATATGTTCAGTGTATTTGTGGGGGTTGCATACCCACGCTTCAGGACAGAGCAATCCATCCGGTTTTTCCTGAAGTACCCTGCCCTGATCGGGATTATTGCAATACTAATCTGGACAATTTGAAGGAGTGAAGATGCAGGAAGATAAAAGCTCAACCCAGGTTCCACCTGTTCCGGAATATCCGGATTGGCGCAAAGACGAGCATACTCTTACCAATGCAGGTCTGTCCCTGGAAGAACAGGAGTGGTTTTGCGATGCCCGCCCCAAGGCAATTCCCAAGAGTGCAGCGATCATCGAGAAGTTTTTCAATTGGTGCAGATCCCACAGCCTCTGGATCCTGGCTTTCGGTACAGGATGTGGCGCTATAGAGTTACGCCCTTTGCTTACAGCTCGATATGATATCAGCCGCTTGGGAATGCAACCCCGTCCGACTCCGCGTCAGGCTTCTGTATTTATGATTGGGGGTTATGTCTCGATCAAGACCCTGAAGCGTATAGTACGCAGTTATGAACAGATGCAGGGTCCCAAATTCGTGGTGGCAGTATGTTCATGCGCTATCAATGGCGGGATGTATTGGGATTCATACAATACGGTAAAGCGCATCGATGAATACATCCCTGTAGATGTTTACATCACGGGCTGTATGCCGCGTCCGGAAGCAATCCTGGTGGGATTTGCCAAACTCAAGGAACTGATAATGGCTGGTAAAGCTGAAGGTCAAAACCTCTATGCTGAGAAGTTTGATTGGTACAAGGCCAATCAAAAGCAGATAATCAAAGATTGGAACATGCCGGATTACAATTGGTAGGATGTATGGAACAACTTTATAACGAATTACAAATGCGCTTTCCGGTAACCGGAGTTACCCGGCAAAGAGAGAACCTGGCTTTCATGTACATCACACCTCAGCATGCTGTGAGCCTGATTACACATCTTCGTGATATTTGCGGGTTTTCACATCTGGTTCTGATGACCTGTGTGGATTGGATCGAAGAGGAGCAGTTTCAGGTAACATATCTACTGCACAATTACACAGACCATACTGATCTTGGCATCAAGATTCTGATTCCCAGGGAGCTACCGGTAATGGATTCCATTCATCATTTGTGGGAGCAAGCCCGCACTTATCAGCGTGAGTTGCATGAGATGTTTGGTCTTGATTTTCCTGGCAGCCCCGGCATGGAAGAACCCTTCATCCTGGAAGGCTGGCAGGGTCCTCCGGTGATGCGCCGGGATTTTGATACGAAGAAGTATAGCGATGAAACCTACAGTCATCGTCCCCGGGAAATTCATGAACCCGAACAGCACATGCAGCAGCAAATGTATCCGGAGGATTGAGATGGAAAACATGTATCCCAAGATCGTTGATGGCAAAGCAGTATATGATCTGGATAGCCAGAAGTATCTGAAAATGTGGCAGGGTCCCCAGCATCCAGGCGTGACCGGAAACATGAGCCTGGAGCTGGATATCTGCGGAGATCAGATCATCAACTGCAAGACTCATGTGGGCTATCTGCACCGTGGTTTTGAAAAACTGATGGAAAGGCGCAGATATATAAACTGCTTTCCTATCGTCTGCAGAATCTGCGTTCCAGAGCCTGATACCAATGAGTATCTATTTGCTACTGCTGTAGAAGAGCTATTGGGCATCGAGATTCCCGAACGCGCCAAATGGTTGCGCTTGATAAATCTGGAGCTTTCCAGACTGGCCAGTTTTCTGATGTGGATCGGTGGACAGAGTGGAGCTTTTGGCATGGGTACAGTAGCTCAATGGAGCCTGGCGCATAGAGACTATGTACTGGATCTGTTTGAAGAACTCACCGGGGCTAGAATCTATCATATGTACATGCTGCCTGGGGGCGTACGTGGCGATATACCTGCGGGCTGGATCGATCATACCCATTCTGTTCTCAATGGAGTGGAAAGGTTGCTGGGAGAGATCAAGCATGTGATGCTGCATAATGCCGTATTTAAGATGCGGGCAGTGGGCTTGGGAATAGTCAACGCTGATATGATCGACCGCTTTGGCGTGGTTGGTCCCGTAGCTCGGGGCAGTGGAGTCGCCAGAGATGTACGCAAAGACAATCCCTATCTGGTATATGATCAGTTGGATTTCGAGATCGAAACAGAATCAGCAGGGGATGCTTATGCCCGAACGCTTGTGCGTTGGCGAGAGATGCATCAGAGCATTTCGTTGATCCGTCAGGCACTGCAAAAAATGCCTGTTCAGGGTGAATACTATATACCCCTGCCCAATGTGCTGCATCTCAAGATCCCAGCCGGAGAGACCTATGTGCGAGCAGAATCCACCCGGGGTGAATATGGATACTATATGGTATCGGATGGTAGCGCCTATCCCCGTAAAGTAACAGTGAGAGGCCCTTCATACAGCCATGCGGTGGCCTTGCTGGAGCATCTGGCAGTGGGAGTAAACATCGCTGATACACATGGTTTGATGTTGTCCTTGCATACATATCCGCCAGAGATAGAGAGGTAAGAAGATGAATCTTAGAGATATACTATCCCCCCTGTATGTATGGAAACGGGCTTTCGAAAAACCATATTCCATAAACACTCTGAGCAAAGGCAGGGATGCCGCTCCGCATTATCGGGGATTTCACAAAAACGACCTGGAAAAGTGCATCGGTTGTGGCACCTGTGCAGAAATCTGCCAGAATGCCACTATCGATATGGTGCCAGTTAAACCTGCCCGGGATGGTGATAGCGGATTGCGCCCCAAAATGGATTATGGCAGATGCTGCTGGTGCGCCCTGTGTGTGGATATTTGTCCCAGTGGATCACTAACTATGAGTATTGCCTATACTTGGGTGGAAGAAGGTTTGGATAAAGATGTGCGAGAAACATACTGCTACATCCCAGGTCTGGATGAGAAGCCATGGGACCATATTGACGAAGGTTACAAGCGTCCCGAAGGTTATGAATTGCTGCATCTGGAACGAATACCCATGCCACATCTGCATCCTGAACAAAACATCGATTCATTCATAGAGCTGGTGTTGGGCTATTCACGGGAATTAGCAGAAAAGGAAGCCGATCGTTGTATTCAGTGTGGCATATGCACAGCTACCTGTCCGGCGCACATGAATATTCCCGGATATATAAAAGCCATTCGTGAACATAGAATCGAGGAAGGCTTGAGACTGCTGTACGAGACCAATCCTCTGCCAGGAGTGTGTGGCAGGATCTGCACCCGCAAATGTGAGGACGTATGTGCTTTATCCCACCGGGGTGAGGCAATATCGATCAGATGGCTAAAACGCTATCTTACAGACTGTGTGGAATCAGAAAAATATCGTGAAATCCTGGCTCAGGAACTGGGATCAAACGATAAAAGCATTGGTATCGTGGGAGCAGGTCCTGGTGGATTAAGCGCTGCATACTATCTGCGCCTCCTGGGATACAGTGTCGATATCTATGAAAAGCTTCCGGCAGCAGGCGGGATGCTGCGTTATGGCATACCGGAATATAGATTGCCCTATGCTAAGCTGGATAAGGATATTGACTACATCATATCACTGGGCGTGAATCTTCATCTGAATTGCAGTATTGGAGCCGAGATCAGTTTTGATGATCTTTACGCCAAACATGACGCCGTATTCATCAGTACAGGTCTGTTTGAGCCATATCGGATCGGTATCGAGGGAGACGACTTACCTCAGGTAATCCCTGGCCTTAAACTGCTGAGTGATGTAACCAATCAGATTCCAGTGAACCTGGGCAAGAAAGTCATCATTGTGGGTGGCGGAAATGTGGCTATGGATGCAGCCCGAACATCGAGACGCCTGGGAGCAGAAGTAACAGTATTGTATAGGCGGCGTGAGGTTGATATGCCTGCGGACCGGGAAGAGATCGAAGAAGCATATGAAGAGGGAGTTGCCTTTATCTTTCAAGCAGTCCCGGTTAAGATTGAAAAGCTCCCAGGCGACAGAATCAGATCTATCTATAGCATGGCAGAAATGGTTCAACAAGAAGAAGGGGCCCGTCCCCAGCCGATCCCAATCGAAGGTAGCAGAGAGATATTGGAAGCGGATACGGTAATCTCCGCTATTGGTCAGGGGATGAATTTCAATTGGATGGATGGCGAAGCCCAGGCTAAGATCAGATTCGGCAAGTGGAATATTCTGGCAGATCGGTGGGGACAGACTTCGGATAGCAAAGTCTTCATTGGCGGTGATATGTTCAACCGCATTGCAGATGCAATCACTGCCATTGCAGATGGGCATCGTAGCGCTCGTGCCATTGATAAACTGCTGATGGGGGAGGATGCTCATACCCAGCCTGAATAGTAAGCACTTGGCGAAAAACTTCTTGACGAAAAAGGCACTAAAAAAAAGTATGCTGAATTCATAGAAAAACCATAGTGACAACGAACAAGGAGAACCAATGGTCAAGCTGAGACTGAGAAGGATGGGAGCAAACGACCAACCCTTTTACCGCATAGTAGCGGTAGATTCACGCGTTAAACAATGCGGAAAATACATTGAATGCGTCGGATGGTACGACCCTAAACCCAATCCATCCAAGATCAATATCGAATCCGAACGTGCCATTTATTGGCTTTCAGTGGGCGCCCAACCCACAGACACCGTGCGGTCTTTACTGCGCAAAGCCGGTGTTCTGCAATTGTGGCACGAACGGAAGATTGCACGGCAGAAAAGCGAAACTGAACAACAATAAGCTGAGGTGACACATGAAAGATCTCATTGAATTCATGGTTAAGGCACTTGTGGACGATCCCAGTGAAGTATCAATCACCGAGATTAATGGTGACAAGATCACTCTTTACGAATTGAGAGTGGCAAAAGCCGATATCGGCAAAGTGATCGGAAAGCGCGGCCGTACAGCCGGAGCTATCCGCACAATAATCAATGCTGTATCCACCAAACAAGGGAAGCGCGCCGAGCTCGAAATCATTGAATAAATGGCTGATCCAAAGTACCTAGGAATCGGCAGACTGGGTGGGCAGGATTCTGAAGGCTGGCATCATGTGATGATCAAACCGGATTACCGCGAGGTTTTCCAGGGCACGGATGATGTCTATTTGATCTTTGACAGCGATAGAGTGTTTTACGTAACTATCTGTGATAGGAAGATTTCAAACCGAAAGACCTGGGTCAGGTTTTTGGAGGATGGGATCACTGAGGAACGTAGTATGCACCGGGAGGTATATCTCGCTCTTGACGATATGCCTGCTGAGAGCAGCCAGGATGATCTGATTGGTTTTACTGCCATTTATGCAGGCACCAATCTGGGAGTCGTGGAGGACATGTTTTTCAATGGAGCTCAGGATGTGATCGTAATCGATACTCCCTGTGCCGTGGAGCTTCTGGTTCCGCTGGTGGAGTTTTATCTGGATCAGGTTCTGGAAGATAATCGGGTTTTATTTCTGCAAAATCTTGATGATCTGCTAGCTGCGAATGATCTGGAGATTGTGAACCAGCAAGTGGTAGTCACTCATGCAGATTGAAGTATTGAGTCTGTTTCCGGATGCTTTTACAGCATTTCTGGATACCAGTATCGTAGCCCGCGCCATAGCCAGGCAAGCTCTGAGCGTGCAGCTTACGGATTATCGCAAAGCCAGCCTCAGCAAGCATCGGCAGGTGGATGACTATCCCTATGGCGGTTTTGCCGGCATGGTGGCTACTCCTCAACCGATCTACGACAGCTTGATCAACAGCCTGGCGCAATGCTCTGCTCCAGTGATCTATTTCACTCCACAGGGACGTCCCTTGAATCAAAAGATTCTCTGTCATTATGCCCGATATGATAAGCTGATTTTGCTTTGTGGTCATTACAAAGAGATTGATCAGCGCATCCGCAATCTGGCAGTGAGTGACGAAATCTCGATTGGGGATTACGTACTCAGTGGGGGAGAACTGGCAGCCCAAGTGTTTATCGATGGGGTTACCAGACTATTACCCAATGTCTTGAGTGACCCTGCCAGTGCCCATAGCGATTCGTTCTATCATGGTAAGCTAGGTTTTCCCTGCTATACCAGACCGGAAAGCTTTATGGAAGGCACAGTGCCACCAGCGCTGACCAGTGGAAATCACAAAGCTATCCAAGCCTGGGCAGATGAACAAGCCGAAATCTTAACCCGAACCCGCAGACCTGATTTACTGGCAGACAAGCCAGAGAACAAGTAACAAAGTGCCCAGTGGGCATTAGTATTTAACCAATCAGGAAAGCTGAGACCAATACAGATAGCCCAAGCAGTAATGCAACCCTCATTTATATGAGTGCAATACTATTGATCAAGCTACATTCTTTGTTTGTTGTAGCTTCATTTCATCAGTTACCGGTGTCTGACTGGATTCACTTTAGTAGTCCAGGTTTTCAGTACTTTTCCCGGCGCTGCTTGAGCATATATGGGATCAGTCTCTCCGAGTATATATATGGGAGGAACCCAAATGGATATTCTGCAATTAGTTGGCAGAGACCAAATCAGAACTGACTTTCCGGATTATCGCGTAGGCGATACCGTAAAAGTCCATTATAAAATTAAAGAAGGTGGCAAAGAACGCATTCAGGTCTTCCAAGGCATCGTGATTCAAAAACGTGGTGCTGGCGTTTCCAAATCCTTCACTGTGCGTAAGGTTTCGAGTGGAATCGGAGTAGAGAGGGTTTTCCCTCAGAGCTCCCCCAATATCGACAAACTTGAGATTGTCCGTCATGGCCAGGTTCGCAGAGCGAAGCTCTTCTATCTGCGCAGCGCCAAAGGAAAGGCAGGCAGAATTAAGGAACGCAGAAGATTCACTGCATAGTTACCAAACACAACAGCTTAGCCCCTTGATACAATTGTTTCGAGGGGCTTTGTCATTTACTGCATGCGGTTCAGGAGTGTTAAAATGACTGAGAACCTTTATTACTCTTCTCCGGATGGACTAATCAAGCTGTGTTTTTGTATCGAGGATGATACAATCATTCAGGTGCGATTCACAGATGGAATAGAGTCCAATGTCCATGAGGGTGAGTTATATTCTGCGATCACGACCCAGTTTGATGATTACTTTGCCGGTAATCTCCGGGAGTTTGATCTGCCTTTTTTTGCCACAGGAACTGTGTTTCAGCTTCTGGTATGGGAAGCCTTGATGAAGATCCCCTATGGAACTACACAGAGCTACAAAGACCTGGCCGAACAGATAGGCAAGCCCGATTCTGCCCGTGCTGTGGGCAGGGCTTTATCCGAAAACCCCGTTCCTATCCTTGTGCCTTGCCATAGAGTAGTGAGTGCAGATGGATCTTGGGGTGGCTTTCTGGGGGGATTGACTGCCAAAAGGTATCTCCTGCGGCTTGAGGCCGAGGGCATCAAATCATGATCCGTGGAATTGGTACAGATATCATTGCCGTTGCCAGAATACAGCGCACGATAGAACGCAATCCTCGCTTTGTGGAGCGAGTATATACAGAAGCAGAAACAGCATATTGCCAGGCTAAAGCCAATCCCTGGCAAAGCTATGCGGTTCGATTTGCCGCCAAAGAAGCTGTGATGAAAGCCTTTGGCACTGGTTGGGATGGGAAGATCAACTGGCGAGATATCGAAGTAGGACTGGATGTATTGGGGAAGCCTGAGATTCTGCTCCACGGCGGTGCCAGAGCTCTCTTCAAGCAGACAGATTCACAGAGCATGCACATTTCCCTGAGCCACGAACAGGATTTTGCCGTGGCTTTTGCAGTCTGGGAGTGCTGAGTAATACACAAGTTGCTTGACAGAACTGATATAGATCAATTAAATGTTCAAATTGAGGTGAATATGATTGATGCAATAGTGTTTATGGGGATTCAGGGCAGTGGCAAGGGAACCCAGGCCAAGCTCCTGGCCGAGCACACCGGTTATCAGCATATCAATATCGGCGATTTGCTAAGAGAACAGGTTAGTCTGGAAACAGAGATCGGATTGGAAGTACAGGCAGTGATCTCAAGGGGCGAGCTTGTCTCTGATGATTTGGTCTTCAAGCTGGTGGAAGTATCCTTGTCAAAAGGATGTAGCGGGATTGTATTCGATGGTTTCCCGCGTACATTAGCCCAGGCCGAGTACCTCGGAAAACACTATCACCTGATCAGAGTATATTATCTTGATCTGCCTGAATCAGAAGCTATGGCCAGGATGCAAGGTCGCAGAGTCTGTAGCGGATGTGGGCAGAACTACCATTTACAGAATCATCCTCCTCGGATAGCTGGCCAATGTGATGCCTGTGGAGGATCCTTGATCGTAAGGGAAGATGACGCTGAAGCAGCCATAGCCAGGAGAATCAAAGCCTTTTACGCAGAAACCTACGGACTAAAGAACTACTTCGAGAGATTGGGCTTATTGCGGTCCATTCCTGCAGACTTGGCTATCGATAAGTTGGAGCAAATAATTAGGGCGGATATCACTACGGATCTATGAGTAGAAAACATCAGTCCAATTCCTTATTGAAGCACATCGAATCCATAGCTTATTTTCTGGCTCTGTGGAGTTTCCTTGTCCTCTTTTTGGAATCCATTATCACCTATCTCTCGGACAACTATTATCTGGTGGAGCTGATCACTGCCCTTGCCAATATCCTGCTCTTGGGGCTGGCAATCCTGAACCGGGTGTTTTTAGGCGAGTTGAAAGAGAAACGGAACCAGGTTTTACGGGATCTTGCCATGTTGCTCCTGGGTGGCCTGTTGATGTTCTATCAGGCCAAATTCGTGATCTTCTTCCTGCTCATCCGGCAGACATATTTCATAGTCCAATTTTTCTTGTTCAAAGCCTTTGAGGGCAGGCTCTACAAGATTTTAACAGACAATCCCCCGGTATCGCTCATGCTGAGCTTTGCCTTTGTGATTCTGGTCGGCACAGTTCTGCTGATGCTCCCGGCGGCCTCAACTGCAAATCAGGTGACACCTTTTGTAGATGCGCTGTTCACGTCTACTTCGGCAACTTGCGTTACAGGCTTGATCGTGAGAGATACAGGAAGTTATTTCAGCATTTTTGGACAGCTTATCATCCTGGTCCTCATTCAGATTGGCGGCTTGGGGATCATGACTGTATCTACAGCCTTCGCGCTGATTATGGGGCAGAGATTGAACCTGAAGCTGGAGAATGTGATGCAAAAAGTGGTGGGGGATACCGAGCGACTGGATATCTTTCAACTGCTTAAAAATATTGTCTTGGTGACAGTTCTGATCGAGGGCATTGGTGCCATCCTGCTGTTCTTCAAATTCTCTGACTCTATGAATCCTGCCACGGCACTTTACAGCTCTATCTTTCACTCAGTTTCTGCGTTTTGTAATGCAGGATTCTCCCTTTTCTCGGATAGCCTCATGAGCTTTGTGGATAGTCCCTTGATCAATTTTACGATTACGACTCTTATCCTTCTGGGTGGCATAGGCTTTGCAGTAATCATTGATTTGTACCGCTATGTAACCAGGGTCGATAAAGTTCGTAAACTGAACCTGCATACCAGGATCGTGCTGGCTTGCACGGGCTTATTATTGCTTTTGGGCTTTGTATCATTATACATTACCGAGTACCACGGATTGATGGAAGGTTTTTCGATCAGTCGCAGATTTCAGAGTGCCTGGTTTCAATCTGTTACGGCACGTACAGCAGGGTTCAATACTTTGGATATGGGAGGCCTCAGCACAGCCTCCATTCTGATCTTTCTGGTGTTGATGTTCATCGGTGCATCACCTGGTTCCACTGGTGGCGGTATCAAGACTACTACCTTTGCGGTTCTGGTGCTTTCCGTTACCTCAATGCTGAGAGGGCGTAAGGATCTAAGCATCTTCAACCGCAAGCTGGCTTTGTCAAATTATCGGGAGGCCACAAGCTTGATGACTCTGGCTGGGAGCATCATTTTTATCGTAGTTTTCTTCCTGCTGATCATCGAAGCCAAGCCATTTGAGAAAATAATCTTTGAAGCAATCTCGGCCTTTGGTACGGTGGGGCTTTCCATGGGTATCACTGACACCCTAAGCCAGCCGGGAAAGGGCTTGATTACTTTACTCATGTATGTAGGACGCATTGGTCCTCTTACTCTTATTTACGCATTCTCTATGCGTAAAAGGCAACCGAACATTACTTTCGCTGAAGAAAAGATAGCCATTGGCTAAGGAGATATGATATGGCAAGATATGCTGTGATTGGACTGGGTAGATTTGGGATGACTGTGGCAAACATCCTGGCAGAAAACGGGATGGAAGTGATAGCCATCGATAAAAGTCAGGACATCGTGGATGACGTAAGCAGCCGTGCCACTACAGCAATCTGTATGGATTCTACCGATGAGCCTGCGCTCAGATCACTCAATCTGAATGAAGCAGATGCAGTGATCATCGGCATTGGCAGCAACATCCAGGAGAGCATTCTGACGGCAGCCATTCTCAAGAAGATTGGGGTGGGCATTATCTATGCCAAAGTGGAGAATCAACTGCATGGCAGAATCATGGAACTTATTGGTGTGCAACACATCATGCTGCCGGAAGAGATTGTAGGTAATCAGCTTGCCAAGACTCTGATCTCGAGAAATGTACGTGAGTACATAAATCTATCCAGCGGCCACATCGTTGTGGAAATGCTGGCTCCCAGGGAGTTTGTGGGCAAAGCCCTGCAGGATCTGGCCTTGCCTTCGCAAAGGGGTGTGCACGTGATCGCTATCAAATACAACTATCTTTCTGTGACCGAAGATGGCCGCAATATAGTGGAAAAAAGGATGAACGACATGCCTGGTGCCAATGACATGGTAAATGAGGGTGATGTTATGATACTGATGGGTCCCAAAGGCAATATCGACAAGCTTATCTATGAAACCACTGTGGTAAAGGACTAGATTATGAAACGCTCCATAAAATCCAGATATCATATCCTGATCGCTCTGCTATTTGCCTTTGTACTGCTTCAGTTCATCTTCGTGCTCTATACGGTTAGCCAGGCTAAAAGCCTGTACATGCTGGCCAGCGATATCCAATCCATCATGATCATCTTCCTGTTTGGCATCTTTGTGTATGTAGTGGTGATCTACAATTACATCCCTTACCGGCTGCACAGATCGATAAACCTGGTGAGGGAATTGATCGACAATGTCTCCAATGGCAATTACCAACCCGATATCGATAGCACCCTGTTTGATCAGGATCATGATTTTCAAAATCTGATTCTATCCCTGGAAAAGATGCTGGGGATAATCACTAGATTCGATGCTGCCAAAGCAGAGAAGATCTTCGAGCATAATCAACGTATCATTCAGCTTTTGAACATCCTGCCCCAAATGGTGATTATCACTACGGTAAATAGCGAGATTGTCTACATAAACGATAAATTCAGGGAGCGCTTTCCCAATATCTCGGAGATGAACACCCTCACCGAGGTTATTTTAAACAGCAAATTCTATGATGAAATCTTCGCCCGGATGATAGAGTCTCTCCGATATGGAAACAACATCTACGATGTAGAGATAAGCGATGAAGAGACAGATCGTGTGGCACTTCTGAAGGGATCGATTGTCAGAAACCGCAAGGGTATCACTTCCGGAGCTGTGTTTACTGTGGAAATCTCGGGTGAAGAAAAGCAAGATTAGGATCATCTTTGAAAGTGAGCAGCCTATCCGCCTGGATAAGCACCTGGCGGAGCTAAGGCTGCAGGAGCTCTATTCGCGCAGTTTTATTGAGAAACTCATCGATGATGACTGCATTCTGGTGAACAACATCCCCATCAAAAAAAGCTATCTGTTGCAAATGGGGGATGAGATAGTTCTGAATCTTCCCGAACCTCCTCCCATAGATATTCAGCCGGAAGATATTCCCCTGGATGTAGTATATGAAGACGAGTATCTGGCAGTCATCAACAAGCCTGCCGGAATGATAGTCCACCCCGGACATGGCAATCCGGATGGAACCCTGGTAAATGCAATCCTCTGGAGATTTGGAGAAAACCTCTCCGCAGGCAGAGAAAAGAACCGTCCCGGGATCGTGCACAGACTGGATCGGGGGACTTCCGGACTGGTAATGATCGCCAAGCAAGATGCTGCTCAGGCAGCCATCAACGAGATGTTTGCCCATCGGGAGATCAAGAAAACTTACCTTGCTATTACCAGTGGGATTCCGGAACCTCCAGAAGGGGAAATCGAAACCTATATCACCAGATCCCTGGCCAACCCCCGCAAGATGTGTGTGGCGGATGAGGGTAAATGGGCGCTTACCTTGTATCGCACGATCAAATACTATCACTACTTTGCTCTGGTGGAAGTGAAGCTGGAAACAGGACGCATGCATCAGATCAGGCTGCATTTTGCCCACCGGAATTTCCCTATATTGGGGGATTTGCTCTACAATACCAGGCGCTACGTGCACTCTCTGGTGCCCCAAAACATGAAACGTAAGGTCACCGAGCTTCTGACTACACACCTTATCCACCAAGCCCTGCACGCCTGGAGATTGGAATTCACCCATCCCTTTACAGGGCGCGTAGTCCAGCTTGAAGCCCCCTTGCCGGAGGAGTTCAATTACACTCTGGATTGGCTGGACAGATATTTTGCTATTGACACAGATACCAGACCTGTCACAATGATTCTAAAGGAAAACACACAGTGGTGGAAATGAACGAGCAACCAATTCAATCCGTATTCAGTACTATCGATGAAGCTATCTCCGCTCTTGCCAGCGGCGAGATGCTGATCGTAGTGGATGATGAAAACCGTGAAAACGAAGGTGATCTGCTCATGGCAGCAGATCAGGTAAGACCCGAGCATATAAATTTCATGATAACCCATGGCAAAGGCCTGCTTTGCGTACCCATGCCGGAAGACTATGCCCGCAGGCTGGAGATCCCTTTGATGACCATGGCCAATAACGAGCGTCACGGCACCAAATTTACCGTCTCGGTGGATGTGATCGAAGGTACTACCACTGGCATCTCAGCTTCAGAGCGCGCCAAGAGCGTGCTTGCTCTGGCTGATCCCACCAGTACCGCAGCCGAATTCATGCGTCCCGGACACGTTTTTCCCCTGATCGCAGAAAATGGGGGAACCTTGAAGCGGGCAGGACACACAGAAGCAGCAGTCGATCTCGCCCGTATGGCAGGACAGCATCCTGTGGGCGTGATCTGTGAGATCATCCGTGAAGATGGCGAAATGGCCAGATTGGATGATCTGATTCCCTTTGCCCGAAAGCATTCCCTCCGCATCATTACGATCGAGGAATTGATCCACTACCGGCGCAAGAAAGAACGTCTTGTGCATCAGGTATCCAAAGCCGACCTTCCCACAGAGTATGGTGATTTTGATATCATGACCTATGTCAGTGATGTCTCAGGCGAGTATCATATTGCCCTTAGTATGGGCGAAATCAAGCGGGAAGAGCCTACTTTGGTGAGAGTGCATTCCGAATGCCTGACCGGAGACGCCCTGCATAGCCTCAGATGCGATTGTGGTGCGCAATTGGCCCGCAGCTTTGAGATGATCTCCAAAGCCGGCAAAGGGGTGATCCTCTACATGCGACAGGAAGGGCGTGGGATTGGACTGATCAACAAGATCAAAGCCTATCACCTTCAGGATAATGGTGCTGATACGGTTCAGGCCAATCTGGAGCTGGGGTTCCCTGAAGACCTGCGGGATTACGGAATTGGAGCACAGATATTGAAGGATCTGGGGCTCAAGAAGATTCGCCTGCTCACCAATAATCCCAAGAAGATCGTAGGCTTGCAAGGCTATGGCCTGGAGATTGTAGAGCGGGTACCTATCGAGATCCACCCTCAGGAGACCAATCAGTTTTATCTTAAGACCAAGAAAGACAAGATGGGGCATATCCTGAATGAAGTATAAAGCCATCCTGATCCTGGTGATCTCAACGTTGCTGCTGGTACTACATGCCCAACCCATCAAGATTCCTGCTCCGGTTGGTTTTATCAACGATTTTGCTGGTATCCTCAGCGAAGAAACCAGGATCAGAATCAATGATTGGGCGATCGAACTGCGGGAAAAAGCAGGAGTGGATTTTTCCATCGCTACCTTCAATGAGATTGGCACCGATGATGAAGTCGCTTTTGGCGTGAAGCTCTATGAGCAGTGGAAGATAGGCTCAACCCGGGATGAAGGTGTCCTGATCATGCTGGCCTTGAAAGAGCGCCGGCTGCGCATTGAAGTGGGCTACGGATCTGAAGGCTATATCACGGATGCCTATTCCAATTCTGTGTATCAGACCATGCGCAGCTATTTGTCCAAAGGCGAAGAGAACTGGGATCAAGCCTTCATGCAGGGCAGCCTGATGCTACTTTCAAAGATTGCCTCCGAAAAGGGGATAACCCTTTCTGGAATGTCCGAGTATTCTCAGCGTGGACAAGTTGACGGCCGAGCCGGTGCAGTAGGCGGTATCGCGATTTTTATCATATTCATTTTCCTGATGATAGTCACTCGGGGACGCATCCTGGAAGTGCTGATCTGGATGGCGATCCTCAGTGGCCGCGGCGGTGGCGGCGGTTCCTGGGGCGGAGGCTCAATAGGCGGCGGTAGTAAAGGTGGCGGATTCGGCGGCTTCGGCGGATTCGGTGGTTTTGGCGGAGGACGTTCAGGTGGTGGCGGAGCAGGAGGAGGTTTTTAATGCTCTTTTTAAAATCATTACTCTTTATCGTATGGAACATCGCATTAGGCTTATCGATTGTTTACACGCTCAGGTGGCTGTTGTTCAATTCCAAAGCCAGATACTTCTTTGGCAAGCGGATACCCCTTACTCCCGGATTCATAGTAAAATACCGGGAATGGCTGTTTACCAAAGCCCGGGACATCCTTCATGATTATCTCGAACAAGCTGCCAATCCTCAAATGAGTGGCTACCTGGCCAAATGGGAAGCCAAAATCCGGGATATGCTGATGCAAAAGACAGACTTTGTGGATTCCTGGCGCTTTGTACCTCGTAAGATCAGAGAAACGATCCGGCTCAAGATCGTGGAAGCCTTCACAAGTATCGCGTCCAATCTCTTGCGTAAGACAGTTCCCAGGATGGCGGAGCAGCTAAGGGTGGAGCATCGCATCGATGAATTTGATCTCCAGTTCAGTAGCGACTTTTTTCTCAGGTATTACAATCAATATGTGCATAAATACCTTGCCTATTTCTTCATGGGCTTGAATCTAATCATCGGCTTGATGAACATGATTTTCTATCTGATCATTGGTGGATAAGTAGAATCTGCCATGAAAACAGCCAGTCAATTACTCAGGAAACTACGCAAGCTGGCTCTGTATTATAACCTGAATGCCGAGAATCAAAAGCTCTTTCTGCGCTTCTTGATTGTATGTGGATTTATTGCAGTACTTTTATTAGTCTCAGCTCTACTGATCTGGCTGCTGGAATATAAAGGAACCACGCCAAACACCATAACTTCATTTTGGGATGGGATCTGGTGGGCGATTGTGACAATTGCCACTGTAGGTTATGGAGACAAATTCCCCGTTACCCATCCAGGACGCCTGGTGGGTATGATTCTGATCATCATCGGGTTTGCCTCATTATCGGTATTTACGGGTTTGATCGCTTCACTCTTCGTGGAGGACAGGCTCAAAGGAGCAAAAGGTTTGAAACAAATACGTTTGCACAATCATATCGTGATCTGCGGGTGGAACAATACAGCGCATTTCTTCTTAAGGGCACTGATCGAGAAAAACCTGCAATCCACGGCAGTGTGTTTCCTGATGAACGAGACTCCGGAATTCTTTGAGTCCATCGAGAGCCAGTATCCATCTCTATCATTGAGCTTTGTAAGAGGTGAGGCCTCTCAGGAAGATGCCCTCAAGCGGGCAGGAGTGCCAGCAGCGGCTCAGGTGATCATCCTTGCGGATCACTATCTGGAACGTACTGCAGCCGATGACCGCAGCATTATTGTCGCCAATGCCATCCACTATCTGGTAAAAAAGGACAAGATCACAGTACAGCTCATCAATACCGAAAATAAACACATGCTCCAGCGCATCGGGATCAGCAAAATCCTGATCTGGGACGACTTTGGCGGCTATCTCCTGGCCAATAACATACTGGATCAAAACAATCTGAATATCTTTACCAATCTGGTGAAAAGTCCCCAGCCCCGCATCTGCACCTGTGAAATCATCAGCAGCTTTATAGGCCGTCAGTATGGCGAACTCTATGATCACATCTACAAGGAGAAGGGGCATCTCTTGATCGGGCTGATGTCCCGGGAGCCGGAACTGGAACTGGATAGTATCTTCGATGACAACGCCTCTGCGATAGATCAATTCATCAAAGCCACCCTGAGCCGCTCTAAAAAGCTCTTTAGCGAGGATAAAAGCAGCATCCGCATCAATCCTCCCCGTGACAACCTGATTCAAGAAAATGATCAGGCCATCATCCTGATGTAGGAGGAGTATTATGATGCAACTTGATACTCTGCGCTTCGTGAGAATCTTCAAAGAGCTGGATGATAAAGAGCTGGAACTGCTATTGCCCTGTCTTAAACCGATAGATATTGAGAAAGGAGCATACATCCTCAAAGAAGATACCATTGGCGACCAAATCTTCATCCTCGTCAAAGGCACTGTGCGGGTTACCAAAGATCTGGTCAAAGGTTACGACGAGGATGTTGCCTCCACGGAAAAAGTTCTGGCCACACTTACTGCTTCAATCCTGCCCACATTTGGGGAAAATGGCATCCTGGGCCAGGCACCTCGCAATGCCAATGTGATAGCGGCTACCGATTGCCGGCTCTACACTCTTTCCAAACAGGATTTTGATGCTTTTGCGATATCCAATCACCATGCCGCCTATTTGATCATGAAAAATATCGCCCAGGTACTCACCGAAAGACTCAATACCACCGATGAAAACCTGGTAAAACTCGCCACCGCACTGTATATAGCTGTTCAGCAGTAGTCCTTTACCCCTCAAACCTTCAATATGAGACTGGCAAAGAGACCAACTAAGCGTCTCATTTGGCAGCAGTAGGCAGTACAACCTGCAAGACCTGGAGGGGCGACAGGCCATAGCTTGGTGGTGTGAGCCCCAAGACAATGTTTAACAACAATAAAGTCCATGAGAGTCCCATTGGGACAGTAGTTTAGATAACCAGCCATCCCACAATGACTAAGATAACACCTGATCCCTTGTGGAAAAAAAGAAACACAAAAAATCAAAAAATCTTCAATTCTGCAGCCACCAAATCCCCATTTTCCACACTTAGTATATATACGCCACTGATAGAAGCTGAACTTGATATAGTAGTGCCTGTCCCCAAGCTGCTTAAATATTTCTTGACAATAGAGTTGTGCGCAAATGAGACTTGATTCGGGTTAGGTTACAGGTATCCTCCTCTGCAGATGAAGAAATGGATGAAACTACGGCGTAGCGAGCTTAAGTGGAGTATAAACCAAAGATACATACAATAACTTGGTGGATAAATCCAAGTGAAAAAAGGAGAAGAACAATGAAAACAAAAGTACTGATCACGATGTTGGTCATCATGCTTTGTACAGCGGTCTTTGCCAGTGAAGACTCTAGTGACCCGGCAGAGCAATGGCGAAAAACCCAGGAGCTAAACGAACGGGCCGCAAGATTCAAGGCTGAGACGGGGTTTGAGGGACACATCGGCTACAACCTTCAAAGTATGCAATTCTCGACCATATCAGGCAATTTCATGGATATTGAGGTAACAGCTCCCCAAGATACTGTATTTATGCGCAATGTGTTTGATCAGGTAGTTTCGAAAGTCTTGCCCTATATTTCGGCCAGGGAAGGTCAGCTAATTAGGAGGCAATTGTCCAAGAACATTTTTGGAATAAGTGTTTCATACTATCAGGATGTGAATGGCTATCCAGTCTTTGGAGCTGGCTCTTTGAAGATAAGCTACATATCCCAGGTCAAGCTATTCAGTATCGCTAACTCAACTGTGCCTATACTGGATGATTATGTTTCACCAGTACTTACTAACGAGGATGCAATTAGAATCTACGCTAAAACCGTACCTGATGATGAACTATTGAATCTCTTTTCTAACAGATCCCCTAAGTTTAGTCTCAGTTATTGCAACATTCATGAATACAAGTTCGATATAGAGCCCGTATATCGCTTGTGTTGGGTCGGTGGTTCTGGTAGAAAACTGGTAATAGATTCTGTTTCAGGAGAAATATATGTTAACGAACCAGCAGTTGTTCATAGCCTTACTGTGAATACAAACGGAACAGCATTGTTGGATTCTGACAATAATGGGAATATGGATGTCTCATGCAAAATGTTTCATGATACTCGAGTTTATGCAGATTGTGATGGCAATGGTCGAGAACAGTATACTGATATTCATGGCAATACTCTTTTTGAGGGGTTGGTTGTATCAAACATTAAGGCTTATCTAGAGTCAAGCATGATTACAATGTTTGATGGAAGCTCCGACCTAGCGCCCCAATTTATAAAGTACCCATCTGATCCTCTAAATCCGGTGATTACATTTGATTACTACAATTATATCGGCAACCCGAGCAATCAATACTACCACGCTAATAAGTACATTGATTGGCTATGTGATAGTGTATTTACTAATCCCTTCCAGTATCCACAACTAGGCATCATAACAGGGTGCACAATGCCAGAACAAGGCAAGTATTTTCACTTAGATTCAGTGGTTAAAATTAACCACGGATCAGGAATGTACAATTCTACCGTATGTCACGAAATGACTCATGCTTTGGTGTATCATCAGCTAAACCAGAACTTCTTTAATCCTTTCCCACTAAATGTGCAAAACGAGATACTTTATGCAGGAATGGACGAGGCATTCTCCATTTATTTCCCAAGTGCATATCGTGACGATGCAACTTACTGGTGGCCATTACGAACAATTGAACTGTCAGACTCCTTAACTGTCACATCCGTATATAACAATACAGAATACACTCCCTCCAACACAACTCTTAACGAAGACTTCTATTCATACTATGGTTGCAGGGAACCGATTGCCTCAGCCTGGTGGGATTTAAGAACGAGATTAGGTGCTCTAACATTTGATCAGATGCTTACAAGTGTGTTGGCAAATCAAATTGTGTCTTCATTCCCTGATAGGTACAAGCCCAGATATTTCTACAACATCTTAATGAGTAATTCTTCTCATGCCACTCAGTTAATAATTGACAAAGCATATTCAAACAGGGGTCTTCACTTCACTCCCAGAGTTATCAGTGCAGGATCAAACAATCCTAATAAAGAGAAGAACAAGTTCAGGATTGGTGATCCAGTTCATGTAAAGATCACAAACTGCCCCCAAAACACACCCCTTACAGTTTACATAGTTGAGGATCAGGACTATACGGATGGGATGAACATCTCATCATTATCAATCCTATACTCTCGTAGTCTCTCTGCAGTAGATATTGGTGATGACGGCAGTTGGACAGGTGAACTATGCAATTCGGATTCATTGGGAGGGGGTGAATACGATATCCTCGTAGATATTGGCAACAATGGAGTACTGCATTTTGCCTATAATGATGCGAATATCCGGGATGGCTTTGATGGCTTGATGGGTCATGGATTCACGGTATATGATGATCGGATCGAAGTGGTGACCAGAGATATCCCAGGTATATCACACAGATAAGATCCCTCGTCTGCACAGGCAGATATCTATACAGGTATCCTCCTCTGCAGAAGAAGAAATGGACGAAACTTAAGCGTAGCGAAATTACATGAAGCATAAACTAAAGATACATACAAACACTTGGTGGATGAATCCAAGTGAAAAAAGGAGAAAGACATGAAAACACAAGCATTGATCATGCTATTGCTGATGCTGATATGCACGGCAATCTTCGCCAGTGAAAACCCAAGCGATGCCGCAGAGTACGCGCGCAAAACCCAGGAACTAAACGATCGGGCTGATCGGTTCAAGGCAGAAACAGGATTTGAGGGAGACATCACTTACAACCACCAGTATATGAATTTCTCGCAATTGTATGGTACATTTAATGATATCCATTTAACGGCCCCTTGTGATACGGTACTGGCTGGCCAAGCTCTTGACCAAATCATGTTGAGGTTTACTCCTTTCACATTAGCTCGGGAGAGTCAACTCGTGCTTTCCCGACATGAACACAGTCGTTACATGGTAACTAAGATATGGAAACAGGTTGTTAATGGTTACAGTGTGCATCCGGGAGGTATTATTAGTGTATCTTATAACATAGATACTCAAGAATTTATTATTAATGATGCAACAGTGGATATTCCTAACACACCCATTCCTATCAATATAAGTAAAGAAGATGCCAAACAAATAATGATCAATGAGTATAAAAAGTCAGAGTATTACAATGGTCGTGTAAGAGGTAGTTCTCAAGAACCGAGTATTGCATACAATAGGATTTCAACATCCAAGGATCCATTGCAGTATAGACTGTATTGGTCAATGATGTTTTTTCAGGTTTCTTTCAGCATTGATGTGGAAACTTTAGAAATTCATCAACACATGAATATTATGATGTATAATATGTTAGCAGTGAAAGGTAAAACGTACAAACCAACAATCAGTGGTTTGGTGTTTGACCCAACAACTCCTCCAGAATCATCTTTACGGGGTATAAATGTTATGAATGGCGATCAAAATGGTTTCACTGATCCGAATGGATGCATTCAGCTATCACTTTCTCCTCAAGAAAATTATAAGGTGAGCTTGAGAAGTGAAAGATGGGATATCCGATCTATATATAACGAATCAACTTCGTTAAACGTAGATTACTATACAGAAATCGATCCGATGAGTTACGAGACCAATGTTTTAGATTTCATTGATACCCAAGATGAGCTAAACCCAGCGCCTCCATCCTTATATGCTGCTAACATTTACTATCATTTACAAAATCAAGACGACTTCTTCACAGAGCGAAGTCCTTCCTTCTCATCTGTAACTTATCCAGTAATTTATAATGATAATGAGGCTTTACCGGAGAATGATTGGGGAGGAGTTTTTGAAGTTAATTATAATACCGGTACCGTAGCAATTCATTACTACAATGGTTTCAATCCATACATTATTATGCATGAGTTATCTCATTTCTATACATTCAACAGAATGAATAGTTTAACTTTCAGTGGTGTTGCCTCAACGATGCTTGATAAAGCCATGGACGAAGCATTCGCAGAATATTGGTTGGGAAGGGGGCTTGTGACCAACAGTCATATTCGGAATTACAACGGGAACTCAATAGCTATTGATTTGCTAGACATTTACGACATTCATTCATCTGCAGATTATAACAACCTATCATTAACTCTTAACGAGGATTTTTATTCATGGTACTATTGTGGAATGCCAATTGCGGCAGTTTGGGAGGATATCCGAACACGTCTCTGGTTCGATGATTTTGATATTAAACTGCTTGGTGCTTTGACTTCCATAACCGTGTATGATCAAGATTTAAGCAAACCTCGATATTTCTATAATGTTTTGATGAGAACCTCAACTCCTAATGCTCAGATGATAATAGACAAAGCCTATTCAGACAGGGGGTTTCACTTCACTCCCAGAGTTATCAGTGCAGGATCAAACAATCCTAATAAAGAGAAGAACAAGTTCAGGATTGGTGATCCAGTTCATGTAAAGATCACAAACTGCCCCCAAAACACACCCCTCACTGTTTACATAGTTGAGGATCAGGACTATACGGATGGGATGAACATCTCATCATTATCAATCCTTTACTCTCGTAGTCTCTCTGCAGTAGATATTGGTGATGACGGCAGTTGGACAGGTGAACTATGCAATTCGGATTCATTGGGAGTGGGTGAATACGATATCCTCGTAGATATTGGCAACAATGGAGTACTGCATTTTGCCTATAATGGTGCGAATATCCGGGATGGCTTTGATGGCTTGACGGGTCATGGATTCACGGTATATGATGATCGGATCGAGGTGGTCTTAGCCCAGGATATTTCATGGAGTATGGTTGATAAAATGGGCACTCTGCAAAACGTTACCCAGAGCATAATAAGTGCTATGTCAGTAGGGGATAGATTAAACGTTTTTGCTTTTAACGAAGGCAGCCCTCCCCTATGGGATGGAGGGACATATAGTTCCAGTCCAACGATTATGCCAGAGCTTTACGAGATCAGAGATGAATCAGAACAAATCACCATGGTCGAGAGTGTGCAACAACACATTGGTAGGGACTGTACTGACTTATCTGTTCCATTTGAACATGGCTGGATTAGATTTGGTTCACTTTCTGACAGGAACAAGGGAATTGTGCTATTATCAGATGGTTTGCATACACCAACATGTGATTCGTTGCATCTCAATGACCCATTCTACAGTAATCCTCATACTATGGATACTGTGCTTAACAGCATAATTACACACTATTGCCCAGTTGGCATCAGGTGCTACACTATGGGATTCGAAACAGAACAAAGCGGTTTCACGAACATGAACTCAATTGCAGATACAGGCTGCGGTATTGCCTACCATGTTCCGGAGTTAGACTCTTTGGCAATAATAGCCAGTCGACTGATCAATTCAATCAGAGGAAATCCTCCCACATTTGACAAAAATTTCTCCATCCCGCCAAACTCGAACCATACTATTCAATTCAGTGTAGATGTCCTGGCGGATAAGCTCAAGGCCACAACGATATGTGACACTTTGAATAATGATGTGATCTTCACTATGGTATCGCCATCTGGAGTTATCTATAACCAGCCAATAAACATATGTGGTATAGCACAGAAAATATGCGTAGATTCTCCAGAGAGTGGAATCTGGACTGCAAGCATAACAAACAATTATTCTACTGAGGAAGCATTCAGCCTGATATGCGAGATAGATTCAGATCTGACGGTATCAACGGGGGAAATACCCTCAGAGCATGCAGTAGATAGCCCTTTGTTGTTGCAAGTTGCTGTTGCTGATTACTATGCTCCTATCTCCAGTGCTATAGTAAATGCTACAATCCGCAGAGGATCTTGGCGTTGTTCAGTCAATCTATTCGATGACGGGAACCACGATGACGGAGGCTCTGGAGATGGAGTATATGCAAATTACTTATACGCTTTCGATGAGATAGTCAGTAATTTCCCCTTAAATGAGCAATGTGGGGTTTTCGATTTATCTATTGTCATTGATGTTCCTTCCATACAAGGGATTCGTGTTATAAACCGACACATATACCTGAATCCACAAGAACCAAACCCCTATCCGGCGGTAGTGCGTAACCTTCATAATGGCTGGAACTGGGTGGGATTTCCAAGATTGACAGGTACAAACAGTGAAAGCCCCATAGATATTGCGGCTATTTCATTGGTGCCAAACATAAGTGATTTAATCAGTGATAATGGTTCAGCGTACTATGCGAATGATACTTGGACCTACAATGGCATTACAACTGTTAAAAGTAAAGATGGCTATAAGATACGCATACGAAATGGAGAACCTTTGCCTTTGTACGAACGAGGAACAATCGTCGATACACTTTCGATATACCCATTAATGAAGGATGCCTGGAATTGGCTAACCTACCCATGTTATGAGTTGGCTTATCCCGAAGAAGCATTAGGTAATGTGATAGAGAGCATTGATTATATAATGGCTGAAGAATGGAGCATGAGGAAGATACATGGAGTTTGGGAGTTTGATAAGAATTCACGTAAACCAATCCTTCGCTATGGTGATTCAATTATGGTGCGGGCAACAGACCAGGTAGATCTAGTCTGGAATGCTCCTAATACTATTCCTGATGACCGGATTCCATTGAAGACTTCATACTACACTTATGTAGACAATCCTGACTATGAAACTCTGATGATCGAATCGATTGAGAATGCCCCTGATTACCTGGAACTAGGGGTATTTCAAGGTGATACTTGTATCGGGGCAAGAGTCTTTGAAGGATATCCCATGCAGGTATTGGCATATTCAGATAGTACTTGCTTTGAGGAATTAGAGATCAAGATATACACAGGCGACAAAGGAGAGCATGAGCTAGTCCCAATCAAGATTAGCAGTGGCTCTGACGTGTATTCTGAAAATAGAATCTATCCTACTAATAGAGGATTTCGGACTCTTACTCTGAGAGCTGACGAAGTAGTAGTTCCCCCGATATTCGCTGTGCATGGCAACTTCCCCAATCCATTTAATCCAAGCACCATCATCAAGTTCAGCATTCCGGATAAAGGTAAGGTAAAACTTACAGTTTACAATCTTAGAGGTCAGAAAGTAAAAGAACTGGTAAATGAGGAAATGGAGCCCATGCTATACAGTGTAGTCTGGGATGGAAGAGATGAAACGAATCGTAGGGTTGGCTCAGGAGTATACTTCTATAAACTGCAATATGGTGGCAAATCAGTTACTCGTAAGATGGCTCTGATGAAATAGTTAGCGATCTTTATGCAAAGTATATACACCAATATCTCATTAGACTGATAAGCAAACAGAACCGAGAGAAAGCTTATTGATCGTCGAAACGATGTGATTTGTGCTCTGTCTCAGTGTCGATGCTGTGATTCCATCGAACTGGAATTGCCTAGCCGGTATTCCCCCCCAAAACTTCGTATATTCCGCTTTAGTGACCCCGGCAAGGGGAGAGGGAGTTATGGTATCGTCCTCTGGACTCAAGTAATAATATAGGCTCTCTTTCAAACTAAGTGGATGGATGTTTTTATCAGGTCATGAGTCTGAGATCCACTCCTGCACATCCCATGCGACGTGTGGGTTGTGCGGGAGTGGTGCATGGATAGAGAAGATGGACTAAACAATCGCTCAATCCTGCCGAGTCCCATGGGACGCTAGTTTAGATAGCATATTGTACCACAATGCGATATAAGTCCCTTCGGGACGATAGTTAAGATGTGAATGGGTCACCATCATTTTATCTAAACTAGCGTTCCTACGGAACTCAGAGGATACGGTTGAACATGAGTGCTATCTGAACTGTCGTTCCGATGGAACTCATTGCGTTATGAGCTGATATGATTGTTTATTAGAACTGCACACTTGAATGACAATGACCCACTGAATATGAAAGAGAGCCATATATATCTATCTGAACTAACGCGGGACTCAATGTGCTATTGTCTCAGATGATTATGCCAGAGAACAACATAGAGGAGAGGCTAGTGTGGATGCGGCTTGCAGCCGCATAAAGGTAGATGCAGCTTGTAGCTGCATCTTATTCACACCCAAGCATCTTGCAGGATGCTTGGGTTCAGTGGCTACAAGCCACTGATACTATTCAGCGGTTACAAACCGCTGCCACATTACCGCTGCCACATTACCGCTGCTACATTGCCACTGCCACATTGCTAAATAGAGTTTTACCTCGTCTTTCCTTCGAGATCACCTCGAGTACTCGAGGTGATCTCGAGATGATCCTGAGGTAAACCTAAGGTTATCAAGCATGTAACTCATTGAGCAAAGATGGGTAGGTTAGCAGAGAGCCACATGTACCTTTCTCCATGGCACTCAAGCTGATTTTCCTTGCCAAAAAACTGCGTGGCATCAATCTTGCTTTTTGCTGAAAACGCTTTATCCATGTAATGAAAGAAGACACAAGGAGTGCAAAAATGGAAGATACCAATAGCAGGATTCCCAGGACATTGCCGGTGCTGCATCTGAGCAATATGGTGATGTTTCCCTATCTGCTGATGCCTTTGGTGGTATCGGACGAGGAATCCAAGCTCGTGATAGACCATGCGCTTTCCAATGATAAATTGATGGCCTTTTTCCTGGATAAGGGAGAGGACGAAAATCGCGAACTGGAGCGGATTGGAACCGCTGTAACCATCCTGCGTATGCTGCGCAATCAGGATGGCAGTATCAGCCTGCTTTTACAGGGCACATCCAGGATTCGCTTGCAACGCTTTGTCCAGCGGGAGCCCTTTATCATGGTGGATGTGGAGGTTGTAAACGAGCCCCACGATGAGGATATGGAGATTCACGCCTATCGGACAGTGGCAATTGAGCTGCTGGACAAGATCTCCCAGGAAAGCAGTCTCCTGAATCGGGAGATGATTTCCGGGCTTGGTAATATCAAGCAATCCGGGCGAGTGGCGGATATAATCGCCGGAAATATCGAATTGCAGGTTTCCGACCGCCAGAAGATCCTGGAACTTACCGATCTGAAACAACGCTATAAATATCTGAACAACTGCCTGGCCGAGATGATCAAACAAATGCGGCTGGAAAACCATATCCGCAACAATATCCAGCTCGAGATGAATGAAGACCAGCGCCGTTACTACTTGCGTGAGCAACTGGATGCGATTCGCCGCGAACTTGGTGAAACTGATGAAGTAAGCAAAGAAATGCTGAAATGGCGGGATTTGATCGAGCAAAATGAGCTTCCTGATTATGTGAAAGAAGTAGCGATGGAGGAGCTTGAGCGGCTCTCCACGATGCAACCTGCTTCCAGTGAGTACGGTGTGATCCGCAATTATCTGGATTGGATCGTGAACCTGCCCTGGCATACCTATAGCAAGGACAGGCTGGATCTGAAACGTATCGAACGCATCCTTACCCAGGATCATTATGGACTGGAAAAGCCCAAAGAAAGGGTCTTGGAATACATCGCCGTAAAAAAGCTCAAAGGCCAGCTCAAGGGCCCAATCCTGTGCTTTGTGGGTCCTCCCGGCACAGGCAAGACCTCGATCGGCAAATCCGTAGCCCGGGCCTTGGACCGTAAGTTTATCCGCATGTCCCTGGGTGGGATTCACGATGAAGCGGAAATCCGCGGCCATCGGCGTACCTATATTGGGGCCATGCCAGGCAAAATCATCATGGAAATCAAGCGTCAGGGAACCGCTAATCCGGTGTTTATGCTGGATGAAATCGACAAACTGGGTAGGGATTTCCGGGGCGACCCTGCCTCAGCCTTGCTGGAAGTGCTGGATCCAGAGCAGAATAATAGCTTTGTGGACAACTATATAAACCTGCCTTACGATCTCTCCGAAGTAATGTTCATTACTACGGCAAATTCTCTGGAGACGATTCCACCGCCCTTGCGTGACCGCATGGAGATCATCGAATTCAGCAGTTATCTTGAGCATGACAAGATTCAGATTGCCAGAACCTACCTGATTCCCCGGGAATTGGAAGACAATGGTCTGGCAAATCAGAAGATCACTTTTCATAAATCCGCTTTGCAGGAATTGATCCGCTATTACATCCGCGAAGCTGGGGTGAGAAATCTGCAGCGCCGCATTGGCTCTATCTTCCGTAAAATAGCCCGGGAAGTAGCTTCCGGCAAGGAAGGCAAGTGGGACATCAAGGCTGCAGATATAGTGAAATATCTGGGACCCAGAAAGTACTCTCTGGAGCTTGCCAATCGCAAAGCTGAGATCGGGGTAGCTACAGGCATGGCCTGGACCAGTTATGGTGGTGAATTGCTGTTTTGTGAGACTACCCGGATGCCTGGGAAAGGGGGCTTGGTGCTTACCGGACTATTAGGTGATGTGATGAAGGAATCAGCCCGCATAGCCCTTAGCTATCTGAAGGCCAATCATGCTGCTTACAAGATCAATCCCAAAGACTTCAGCACCTGGGATTTTCACATTCACTTTCCCTCAGGTGCTGTGCCCAAGGATGGCCCTTCGGCGGGGATCACCCTTACCACTGCATTGGCTTCGATGTTTATGCAGCGCCGGGTAAGGCATGATATTGCCATGACCGGGGAAGTGACCCTGCAAGGGAAAGTACTGCCCATTGGCGGACTCAAAGAGAAGCTCCTGGCTGCGCGCCGGGCTGGGATCAGGCATGTGATTCTTCCTGAAGAGAATCGTGAAACGCTCTCTGATTTTCCCGAAGACATACTGAAAGATATGCAGATCGATTTTGTCAGCGATGTGGCGGATGTGATCAAGCTGGTGATCATGCCTGCCGACAAACCCAAAGCAAAAGCGGCGGCAAAGTAATAAGATATGGAACGATATCCGAATATCAATATCCTCCTGAATCTGCCGCAGTGCTATATCCCCAAGGCTGAGTTTGTGCTGCGTACATACTGCTACATCTTGCGGCTCAGTCCCAAGTTTTTCTATGGGCCGCACTTTGAAGCTACACATCTGTATTATGGCTATTCGGTGGATAAGGATTATCCGATCAAGATCAATTTCACTGATGAGACGGCTGAGTTCTTTGAACAGCGCGAGCTTTATCCCCTGGAGAAAGTTAATTTCTGTAAGTTCAAACGTGAACATATCCCCTTCCTGTTTTCGCCAGGCGGGTTCATCTTTTCCTTCACCCAGGATTCCTGCATTTTCCGCAAGGATATCATAGCCTCAGGGTTTTACTTTCTCACCTGCTGGCATGAATACATCCTGGGTTTTCATGGCCAGCCTAAAGGCAGGGTGGACTACAAGGAAAGCCTGCAATACAGATGGGATTTTACAGAAACCCCGGTGGTGGATGTTTATTGCCAGATGCTGCTTTATGCCCTGGCAGAGTTTTTGCCGGAATTCATCCGCGATATTGCCTGGATGGATGAGAAGAGATTTGCAGTAAGCCTCTCGCATGATATCGATTATTGGAACTACTGGGATAAAAATGCCCGCCTTGACGTGATCAAATACAATGCCCGCACTTTCCTGCACAGGCCCGTCAATGCTACCTACAAGCAGTTGGGTCACATGATCCATAAAAACATCTTCTATGATCATTTCCGAAACTTGAAAAACATCTTGCTCAAAGAACAGGCACATGGAGTGAAAGCCACCTGGTTTTTGATGGGACGTGATGATTATGATGATCCCCGGCAAAACTATATCTCTGATGTAGTAGCCCGGGAGCAGATCATTGACCTGCTTGGGGATCAGGATGTGGGCTTGCATGGTTCGCCGGAATCAGCCTACAATCTGGAAGTTCTGAATCAGGAACTGGAGCAGTTAAAGAGCTTGGGCTTCAATCCTACGGGATTCAGAACTCACTATCTGCACTTTGATTATCAAAAGAGCTTTGCCAATCTTGAGGCCGCCGGAATCAAGTATGATAGCACTTTGGGATATTGGGAAAACATCGGATTCAGAGCAGGGATATCCTTTCCCTTCTTTCCCTTCAATATCGCTGAAAACAGACCTTTCAGAGTATTGGAGATACCCTTGATCGTGATGGATACATCCCTGTATTCTCATAAAGCGATGAACAGGAGCTATCTCTCGGCACGCAGGTCACTGCATGCTTTGATCGATGTAGCGTCCAGATACCAGTCCCACCTGTCCCTGCTCTGGCATAATACGTCCTTCGATCCAATTGATTACCCGCTGTGGAGCAGGTTGTATTGGAGAACTATAGATTATGCGCTCAAGAAAGACGGATGGGTGACTTCTCTGAAAGATATCTATGAAGAATGGGTAAATCTCAGCTACTAAAGGAATCACTATGAAATCACTGCTTTGGAAACTCTGGTTCATCTTGTTCATGCTGTTTTGCCTGGTGGCATACATAGCGCTCCTGATCGTAAAACTGATCCTGCCCAAGAGACATCAGAGGGTATTGATTCACCATTGGGTGAGATTTTGGGCTCGCACTACAGTCTTATCATCAGGCTGTACTGTGGATGTTTCAGGCCAGGAAAACCTGCCTGATGATCATAGTGTGTGCTTTATCAGCAATCACCAGGGGATGTTTGATATTCCGCTGGTTTTGGGATTTGTGGATCGGCCCTTGGGATTCATTGCCAAGCAGGAGCTGTTCAAGATTCCGATCCTTTCCTGGTGGATGAAAGAAATCCCCTGTGTGTTCATCGATCGTGGATCAGCCCGCAATGCCATCAAGTCTTTTGAACATAGCGCTGAGGTGATCAGAAACGGCCATGCTCTGGTGATCTTTCCGGAGGGAACCCGTAGCCGTAGCGATAAAATGGGTGAGTTTCATCTGGGCAGTTTGAAACTTCCGATGATGGCAGATGCCACCATCGTGCCTTTGGCGATCAAGGGGAGCTGGAGAGCCTATGAGATCGATAAGAAGATCCATGCCCAGGTGCTCAAGCTGCACATATTGACTGGGATCAAACCTGAGGATCCCATCTATCGGGACAAGCACGCTGTGGCGGCAAAACTGAGAGGCATGATTCAAACAGAATTGGATGAGATGTAGATGAAGTATCTGAGTCTGTTGATTATGGCAGCAATGGTATCAGCAGCCTTTGCACAGGCTGATCTGACCTGGGGTGTAAAGGCCGGCATGAATCTTTCCCAGCATTATGGCGCCAAAGGTGATGATCTTGATTTCGAAGTAAAATCCGGCTTGCGTCCTGGTTTTATCACAGGGGCGTATCTGGATTTTGCTGCCAATGACAATCTGTCGCTGGTCATCGAGGCTTTGTATAGCACCAAAGGATCCAGGCAGAAGATCACTATCATCCGCATGGAAGATGATCCGGATGGTGATGGAATTTACGAAATGGTAGATCTGGAAAAACCAGCTATTATGGATGTCAAGTACTTCATGGACTACTTCGAAGTGCCGGTACTGCTGAAGCTGAGAACCCTGAAAGCTTCAAACTGGGCTCTGCATCTGATCACAGGAACTGCTATGAGCATCAAGGTGAAGGGCCGGCACGAACTCGAAGGGAAAGTGTTTCTCCCTGATGGTGATGACTTCTCAGAAATTCCGATTACCGAAAGCAGCGATCTGAGCTCAGTGAATATGTTTGATTTTAGCTTTATCTATGGTGGAGCAGTGGATTTGCCAGTGAAGTTTCCCTTGAGTGTGGAATACCGTTTTACCTTGGGTTGGGACTATCTGGCTCTGCCCACATATCAATTCTTTGAGCCGGTTCAGCTCAGGAACCAGGCTTGGTCTTTGATGTTGAGTACGCGTTTTTAGGAGTGGATGATGAGAGCAAGAGTATTAATCGCCTTCGTAGTGCTGCTGTTGGCATCTTCGCTTTATGCCCAGCAGGATTTTTCGCAGCTTTACTACAGTGATAAGTTATCCATGGTGGAACTGATCACACCCAGCAGTGGGGCAGGGGAAGTGATGTATTTTCAGAATTTTGAGAGTGATTATGTAAGCCTGCCTTTGCAGTCCTGGTATGGTTCAGATGTATGGAAGTATGTCACGGTGCCCAGCCCTCGTTATATTGGCTTCAGGAATCTGAATGAGGACATCATCAATCCGATCTTTTCACCTGTGCCAGTCACTCCCGCCCTGGATTACTATACACCCCTGGTGACAGATCCTACTGGTGATGCAGCGTTTACCAATGCCTGGCTGGATCTCACCGAGGTCAAGGTGACCTTTACGGCTGATAGATTGTTCTTTGCGATCAAAAACAACCATACATCCTTTCCTGTGTCATCGGGGCTCACCTATTTTGCCTATATGCCTATCCTGGTAAATCCCTATGCCAGTCCAGAAGATAATCCTCCTGTGTTTGGGCTGATGCATACCGTGAACATACCTGGGATTATTGGGCCTGGTTTGTACAAGGTAACTGGCACTGGGTTCAGTGACTTGGCCAGGATTGGCAATATCGAACAATCGGTATTTGGCACTACCCTGATTCTATCCTGTGCGCTCAGTGACCTTATCGCTGATCCGGATTTCAGCAGTTGGTACGATCCGGATTATCCTTTGGCGGCCTCCATGGTGACTACTTCGCGTATCACCCTTACCGGAGGTACTCAATCCGCTGATCAGACGGATGCGGTGAAGCTGCTGCTCAAACCTCGTTATGCCTGGCCTGTGGATGACTTTTTGCCCCAATTGAGCAATGCCGGATACGAGTTCAGTGGCTATCCGGTTGCCAGTATGGTGGCTTCAGTGGTGTGCACGGATTTGGACAACAACTTTCCTAGCTATGCCAGGATGGAGCTGGATAATGTGCCCTACCCGCTACATCCGGTATTCCCTGATGCTTTGGATTTCAGTACCGGAATTACCTGGCAGAGCGATCCTGTGACGGTGAGTGGTAACTGGAGTCAGCTCAGCTTCATCTTCTCCTATGGAGAGTCTTCTACCATGCTTACTATCGAGAATCCTAGCTCCCATGAGGATCTCGTTCAGGTCGCCAGACCAAGCCTGACGATCTATCCCAATCCAGTGCGTGACCATCTGGTAGTCAAAACCGATGGATCACAAGAGCAAACTCTGCATTTCTTCAATATCAAAGGGCAACTGATGCAAACTCACACAATAGCAGCAGGTAAGACAGAACAGAGCTTGCCTGTGGCTGGGCTCGCTTCTGGCGTGTATCTGGTGAAAACATCATCAGGACAGCGGTATCGGATGCTCAAGTTGTGATCCATTAGCAGCTTAGCCGAATTTGGTTGACAAAAGGGGGTGCTGAAATTCCAGTAACCTCATTAATACCTAAAATGGAGTCAAGAATGCTCAGGCAAGTACTATTATCCAAGCTTCACCGGGGTACGGTGATAGAATGCGATCTGAATTATAATGGCAGCGTCAAGATAGATGAAGCTCTGCTGGAAGCCAGCGGTATGCAGGAATTCGAGCGGGTGGAGATATTCAATATCAACAACGGAGCCAGATTTTCCACATATATTATCAAAGGGGAACGGGGAAGCGGTATGATCGGTATTAATGGCGCTGCTGCCCGGATGGCACAAGTGGGCGACAAAGTGATTATCATCAATTACGGCATGATGGACGCCGCTGAGATGAGTACCCACAAGCCTCAAATCGTTGTATTGGGTGAGCATAACCGCATAGATCATATCCTCTGATGAAGATTATCAACACTCTGCAAGAGATGCAAAGCGTCTCTTATCCCCAAGGTCAATCTGTGGGTTTCGTGCCTACGATGGGCTACTTACATGAGGGACACCTGAGCCTGGTGGCCAGAAGCAACCAGGAATGTGACCTCACTGTAGTGTCGATCTATGTAAATCCTGCCCAATTCGGCCCCAATGAAGACCTCAGCTCTTATCCCCGCAATCTGCAGCGGGATTTGGATCTTCTCGGCTTGTTTCAGGTTGATTACGTTTTCATCCCGGATGATGCCATGATGTATCCCAAGGGATATCTTACCTGGGTGGAAGTAGAACAAATTTCAAACATCCTCTGTGGAGCCAGCCGTCCGGGACACTTCAAAGGTGTAGCCACGATCGTGCTCAAGCTGATCAATCTGGTGCGCCCCACTCGCATGTATATGGGCGAGAAGGATTATCAACAGGTGAAGCTGCTCACAAAGATGGCTGCGGATTTGAACCTATCTCTGAAGATAGTGCCGTGCCCCATCGTTCGGGAATCTGACGGGCTGGCCCTCAGCAGCCGCAATGTGTATCTCAGTCCCGAGCAGAGGATCCAGGCACGTAGTTTGAGTCAAGCTTGGATGCAGGCTCAGAACTCAGTGCAGACAGGGATTACTTCAACCGCAATATTGATCTCCGATGCGACCCAATTGCTCTTAAATGCCGGAGCCCGGCCGGACTACGTGAAGATCATACACAGCGATACTCTTGAGGATCAATCCCTTGTCACCTGCGAGAGCCGCATGCTGATCGCGGCTTACATAGGCAATACCAGATTGATCGACAACTGTCCACTCAATCCTTGACAAATGCAGCCCTGCTAAAATCTTGGTAAACTGCCTCCTGTCTAAAAGCAGGTGTGATTATTATGTGCGAAAGTGGCGGAATTGGCAGACGCGCTGGACTTAGGATCCAGTAGGGTACACCTGTAGGGGTTCGAGTCCCCTCTTTCGCACCATTTATTTTGATATTAACACAAGGAGATACAAAGTGCAGGTTGAATTTAACAACGTAAACGCAGTGACCAAACAAATCACAATAAATGTACCGGTAGAGATTGCTACCAAAGCGTGGGATAAATATCTGCGCAAAGCCGCCAAAGACGTGGCAATTCCCGGATTCCGCAAGGGTAAAGCCCCCCTCAATATGGTAGAACGTATGTATAGCGATACTTTGCTGGACTATTTCCTCAAGGACAGTGTGAATGATTTCTTCGAAGCAGCGGTTGAAGAACATCAGATCAACTACCTGCTTTTTCCTGAAGTAAAGGATATCAAGTGGGAAAAAGGCGATGAGATGATCATCACGGTCGAGATCGAACACGAACCAGAGCTTACTTTTGTACAGCTTGATAATCTGTCCGTTCCACATCATCCTGTCACCATCGAATCCGAAGTGGACAAGTATCTGGAAGAGCTTCGCAAGGAAAATGGCAGGATCATCGACGTAGAGGAAGCTCAGGCAAGTGACAACGTAGAAGTGGAGATTACAGTCGAGGGGATCGAAGAGCCCCTGCAAGCAAATCTCTTTGCGGGTACTGAACCTCCCAGCAGATCATTTGAAGACCTCGTGGGTGCTCATACCGGAGATAAACTGGAAGCTGAGTTTAGCGGGATGATGATCAAGCTGATCAGCAAAAACGCCAAGCTCAATCTGGACAATGAGACCTACTATCCCTGCAGTCTTATCGTAGGTGGCATCAACCGCGTGGTCTATCCAGAACTTGATGATGAATTTGCCAAAGACATGGAGTTTGAAGATATGGCCGCCATGCGTGCCAAGATTGAAGATGACCTGCGCCTCAAAAACGAGCATCAGAACAATGATGTGGACAACTTTGCCATCATCAGCAAGCTCTTTGTGGACAACAACTTTGATCTTCCCATGAAGACTATCGATTACCTGGCCAAAAAGGAAGCTGAGAAGAGTCCTTATGCCCAATACCGCCAATATCTGGAGTATCAATACAAGATGCAGATCTCTCAGGAGATGGTAACCATGTATATCCTGAACAATCTGCGCAAGCAAGTAGAGATGGAAGTTACCGATGAGATGGTGGAAGAATACATCACTCACGAAGCCATCCTGGCAGACTACACAGTCGAAGCATACAAAGAAAAGAACAAGGAAGAGCTTGCTTCCGAATCTTACCGGGATGGGGTGAAGAATTACTTCATTCTGCGCAACATAGCTTCCACAGCTACATTCTTCGTTCCGGAACCGGAACCACAGCCGGAAGCTACAGAAACCACCGAAACTGAGGGAGAAGAGGTATGAACTACATTCCCATGGTGATCGAACAGGTAGGACGCGGAGAGCGTGCCTATGATATCTATAGCAGATTACTCAAGGATAGAATCGTATTCCTGGGTGGCGGGATTGATGATAATCTGGCCAATACTGTAGTCGCTCAGTTACTGCATCTGGAAGGTGAAGATCCTGAGAAGGATATCTACATGTACATCAACAGCCCCGGAGGCAGTATCAGCAGCGGTCTGGCGATTTACGACACGATGCAATACATCAAACCTCAGGTATCGACCATCTGTATCGGAATGGCTGCTTCGATGGGAGCTTTGCTGCTTGCAGCTGGTGCTGCGGGCAAACGTACTGCGCTGCCCAATAGCCGCATCATGATCCATCAGCCTTGGGGCGGTGCACAGGGAAGAGCAGCAGACATAGAGATTCAAGCCAAAGAAATCCTTTACTTGCGTGGCAGAATGAATGAAATCCTGCATCATCATACCGGACGCAGCATTGAACAATTGATGGAAGATACAGACAGGGACTATTTCCTCAGTGCTGATGAGGCCAGAGAATACGGCTTGATCGATGAGATCCTGGTAAGGCGCAGCTAACAAGCAAGGAGATTTGCGTGGATAAATTCAAAAACCTCAGTTGCTCATTTTGTGGGCGGGATGAGAGCGAAGTAAAGAACTTGATTCGTGGGATAGCCGGCAATATCTGTGACGAATGCATTGTGATGTGTCACACGATCGTCGATGCCAATGTCATCGAAACCGAGATGGAAAGCTTTGAACCTCCGATCCCCAGTCAGATTAAGCACTATCTCGATCAATACGTAATTGGCCAGGATCTTGCCAAAGAGATCATCTCAGTCGCTGTTTACAACCATTACAAGCGTATCTTCAAGCAAAAGAAGGGCGATGAGGTAGATCTAGAAAAGAGCAATATCCTCATGATCGGACCTACTGGAAGCGGTAAAACCCTGATCGCGCAGACTCTGGCGCGATTCCTGAAAGTGCCTTTTGCCATCAGCGATGCCACCACGCTCACGGAAGCTGGATATGTAGGCGAAGACGTGGAAAACATCCTCGTGCGACTGCTTCAAAACGCTGATTACGACGTTGCCAAAGCCGAACGAGGGATAGTGTATATCGATGAAATTGATAAAATCTCCAGAAAAAGCGAAACCCCTTCCATTACCAGGGATGTATCTGGAGAAGGTGTACAACAGGCCCTACTAAAGATTCTTGAAGGCACTAAAGTAAACGTTCCACCCAAAGGTGGACGTAAGCATCCTCAACAGGATTTCATTGAGATCGATACCAAAAACATCCTCTTTATCGCGGGCGGAGCCTTCTTTGGCCTTGAAAAGATCATCAAGGAACGGGTGGATAAAAAAGCCATCGGTTTTGATGTGGAACTTGGTACCAAGCTTGCCGATGCCAATATCTTTGATCAAACTGCCTCTCACGACCTGCTCAAGTATGGTCTGATCCCAGAGCTTATTGGCAGGATGCCAGTGATCTGCACCTTGCATGAACTCACAGAGCAAGCATTGATCGATATTCTCACAGAGCCCAAGAACGCCATCTGCAAGCAGTATCAGAAGCTCTTTGAAATGGATGGAGTAAGCCTTGAATTCGATTCCGCAGCTCTCAAAGAAATAGCTCACATTGCCATTTCTCAAAAGACCGGGGCACGGGGACTCAGATCCATCATGGAGCGCTTTATGCTGCGTATCATGTATGATATCCCAGACCGTTCTGATATAGTATCCTGCCGGATCACTCCAGAAGTGATCACAAATGCAGGAGAACCTCAGTTTGAGCTGATGAAACCTCTGCGTTCCAGAGAGAAAGCCTCAGGTGAAGACTAGATCATTGCTGATTCTTATGGCGCTGATTTTGCTACTGATCAGCGCCTGCTTTTCTGACATTGAACTAAGGATCAGAAACAACACCACAGCTCAAGCCTGGGTAAGCATCAACGGTGGAGAAGCAATATATATAAACCCCAAACGTACTCATAGCGCTTATTTTGGCTCATCCCAGATCGTTAAACTGGAGTACAACGGTTATCATATGTTTGAAAATACAGAGCATATCGATCTGACCAATGGCAATTCTGCCACGGTCTCCCTGGAGCCCAATGCCGGAGCGATCAAAATCCACAATAGCAGCGTGAGAGAAGCCAGAGCCATTTACTTCTCACCAGCGAATCAAAACAATTGGGGTGCCGATCTTCTCAGTGGAGTGCTGCAAACAGGGCAAAACCAGACCTTTAGCCTCACCCCCGGATTTTGGGATGTGAAGATCAGGGATTCTCACAACAACTATTACTACTATCCTAATCAGGAGATCATCCTGGACCGCACCAGAGATTTGATCTTCTTTGCCATCTGACTACTACTACTATCCACTTCTTCCCACTGGTTAATGTGAATGGATAGTTTAGATTATCCTCTGTAATTCGAGTTTGATTCTTCTTTTAATGCTATCCCAGCTAAGCTCTGAAGTGCTCTGAATAGGGGTTGTGTCACGATCAGCAGCATCAATCTCGTTTAGGGATTTCAGCAGATGCCATACATCATTCATACTGTACTTGCTTTGGAAGAATCCAATCATTTCCTGTAAGCTAAAGTGTTCCAGTAAAACCCCGATATCCCAATAGTCCTTTCTAATGCCTCGTCCTGAGATCGCGTTAAGTTTCATTGCAGCAATATCCTTAAGAGCATATAATCTAACGCCATCGATGATTTGCAGATCAGAAAGTAGGGGATAAGAATGCGTGAGACAATCAACCTTGATATCTTGAATAAAAGCGCTAATTGTGTTTGGTTCAGCATAGATGCGGCTTGCCTGATACTTCTCCACAAACAGCGTTTTAATAGCCTGAGTTTTAAATTCATATAGATTGAACAAATCAATGTCCACAGAAGTTCTGTGGTGCAAATGATATGCCAAAGCAGTACCACCAGCCAGAGCAAAGTCATCCAATAAGGGCTCTTGCATTAATGCCCCAAGCAGTTCCAATAATTCTCGTGCTGCAAAGATGTAGTTCACCTGTGCCATTTTGCCTGCTGTTTTCTATGAAATGCGGCGAAATCTGTTTTGGGGATCTCGAAGTAGTTCGCAAAAAATGAGATCGTGAGATCATCGAGATTGCTAGCCTTGGTGAGGATATCCTTGATGAGAGGCTTTCCATAAAGCGCCATTACATACCTTACGTCTTCCAAAGTACCACGATCCATCACCCTGGGTACAATGTACTGCATGTGATCTGTAGTATCCAGATCTGTCACAATCGCATCCCAAAAGATCTCAGTACTAAGTGGTGTATCGAGTACTTTCACTGGCCAGCTCCATATCCTTCGTTTTTACCATTTTACGTAGTGGCTTTGCCGTGTCAATCTCAAATTTACCCAGAAATGGCTTGTTCCCGCAGGTCAACAGTGGTCTGCCCACCAGCATCTGAAATTTCTGGACACATACGGGGCTTTGATAATAGTGGCGGCAAAATCAAAATCCCTGATCAGCACAAAATGGAGTATAGAATGAATCAAGAAATCACAGCCCCAAGACGACAGAAACTGGCAGAACTTTTGGAAGACGGAGACAATGTAATTCTCTTTGCCAAGCCTCAACCGCATCTGGAGAAATTTTCTCAGGACAGCAATTTTCTGTATTTCACCGGTCTGAACCATCCCGAATTGATCTATATCGCTGGCAAATCTGCCGGAAGATTCAACGATATGCTTCTGATCGAACGCAGCAATCCCGAACGTGAGGTTTGGGAGGGCAAGAAGCTTACCGCTGAAGAAGCTCGTGAACAAAGCGGTATACAGAGAATTCACTATGTGGATGAATTCCTTAGCGTTGTAGGCGGAATCTGTCAACTTGCCAAACGCATCTATGCGAATTATGGCAACGTAGCCTTGAACAGACCAGTCAGCTATCCGATGTTTATGCTTGAGCCGATCCGCCAGCGTTTCCCCCAGATCATCATTGAGCAGATCAATACCCTGATCCACGGCTTGCGAGCCATCAAGAGCGATTGGGAAGTGATGCAACTGCAAAAAGCCATCGATATCACTGGCAAAGGCATCATGGACATCCTGGAGAATGCTCGTGCCGGCATGATGGAATATGAGCTCGAAGCCATGCTGTTTTACCGTATGCAAAGAGCTGGTGTCCAACGTTGGGGCTTCGATCCCATCATCGCTTCCGGGATCAATGCCGCCACTTTGCATTATGAGAAAAACGATTGCATGATCTCCTCAGGGGATCTGGTGCTACTGGATGTGGGCGCATCTTACAACAACTATAGCGCTGATATTTCACGTACATTCCCTATAAATGGAACTTTTACCGAACGCCAGAAGGAGCTGTACAGCCTGGTGCTGGAAGTGCAGAAGACAGTGATCTCCATGATCAAACCCGGGATCACGATTGCTGAACTGCACAAGACTTCCCGGGATCTTCTTGCCGAAGGCCTGGTTAGAATTGGTTTGATCGATACTGAAGCTGAAATCACAAAATACTACATGCACGGGATTGGTCACTTCCTGGGTATGGACACTCATGACGTGAATCCTCAAGGGCACAGCGTAGTTCTGGAGCAGGGCCACGTCCTTACTGTGGAGCCGGGTATTTATATCCCTGAAGAGAAACTGGGCATCCGCATCGAGGATGATGTATTGGTGACAGCGGAAGGCCATTGTGTGCTATCTCAAAACATCCCCAAGGAAATCTCCGAACTCGAAGAAATCTGCCAGGAAGCTCAAAAACAATGAAGCACAAAGCCATTTACCCCGGTACTTTCGATCCCATCACGCTGGGACATCTGAACATCCTGGAAAAAGCAGCGAAGATGTTTGATGAAGTGATTCTGGCGGTGGCAGATTATACTGGCAAACATAGCTACTTCAGCCTCCAGGAGAGGTTTGATCTCTGCAAAGCCACTACAGCCCACCTGGATAATGTAAGCGTGCAAACCTTCAACGGATTGGTAGTGGATTTTGCCCGCAGTCAGGATTGCCGGATCATGATCAGGGGTCTGAGAGCTGTATCGGATTTTGAGTATGAACTCTCTCTGGCCCTTACCAATATCAAGCTGGCCTCAGAGATTGAAACCATTTTTCTGGTGCCCAGCCTGCGCTATATGTATCTTTCATCCTCGATGATCCGTCAATTGGCAGAACTGGGATCGCCTCTCACAGATTTTGTCTCTCCTCTGGTAGCAGAGGCACTACAAGAGAAAGCAAGGCGGAGCTAAAGCATGGCAACCAAAAAAGAAGTAAAAGAACCCACCCAGATCTCGGACCGCAGTCTTCCGGCTGATGCCAATGCCGAAGCAGCAATCCTCTCTGCCATGCTCATCGATTCCGATGTAGTAAGCAAAGGCATCGAGAAAATCCGGGAGGAATACTTCTCCCGTCCAGCGCATAAAATCATCTTCCGCAATATCTGCGAGCTTTTCAATGATAGCATCGAAGTGGACGCCCTTACTTTGATCAACAGGCTGGAGCGCAACAATGTCCTGGACAAGATAGGTGGCATTCCCTATATCAATGAAATCGTGGACTTCGTGGTTTCCAGTGCAAATTTTGATTATCACCTCAATATCGTTACCGAACAAGCGCTTTTACGTCATCTAATCATCGCTTGTAATGGCATCATCGAATCCTGCTACAGTTCCACCAAGCCGGTTAAAGCTGTAGTGGACGAGGCCGAGCAAGCGATCTTCAATATTGCTGAATTACCCCAACATCAGGGCTTTCTTAAGATCGACCAGATCAGTGCGGAAGTACTGCACAATATCGATACGATCGCATCCACAAAAGTTCCTGTTACCGGTATCGGCAGTGGTTTTGGTGATCTGGACAGGCTCACAGGTGGATTCCGTCCCGGGCAGTTCATCATCATTGCCGCCCGTCCCGCCATGGGGAAGACCTCTCTGGCCCTGAACATTGCCACCCATGCTGCCGTGAATCTGAAAAAGAAGGTAGCCGTATTCACCATGGAAATGGCAGCCGATGAAGTGATCATGCGGATGTTTTCATCAGCATCTGAAGTAAATATGGACAGCATGCTCAAAGGCTTTGGTATGAATGAAGAGAAGCTGATTCGGATCATGCAGGCCTCAGAAGTGCTATCCACCAAACACATCTATATCGACGAATCCGGTACCAATACCCCTCTGGAAATCCGCGCCAAAGTACGCCGCCTGGCTGCCGAAGTGGGCGGTTTGGATCTTATCCTCATCGACTATCTGCAGCTTATGGGTCTCAGCAAGGAGCGGGATAACCGTCAACAGGAAATCTCAGAAATCTCCAGAGCTCTCAAAATCCTCGCCAAAGACATGAAAATCCCTGTGGTGGCTTTGTCTCAGCTCAACCGTATGTTGGAAAACCGTGAGGACAAGCGTCCCCGCCTGGCTGACTTGCGTGAATCGGGAGCCATCGAGCAGGATGCCGACTTGGTGATGTTTATCTATCGGGATGAATACTATTATCCAGACAAGACCGAAAAGCCAGGCATAGCGGAAATCATAATCGGCAAAAACCGTCACGGCTCCACCGGTCATGTTGATTTGGGCTTTGACAGGGAATACACCCTATTCCGCTCTCTGGACACTCGGGACGAGCTGTAGATGATCTCAAACGTCCTGGCCGGGATCGGGGAATACACCCTCTTTGTGGGCAGGAGTTGCAGCGCCATCACCGCCGTATTCAGGAGACGTCAGGAATTCATCATCCAGTTTCGCCGCATCGGCTTTGATTCTTTGCTACTCATCACCCTCACGGCTGCATTCACGGGATTGGTCACTGCCCTGCAGGCTGTATATCAATCCAAGGGCTACATCCCGCAAAACCTGCTCAGTGTGCTGATCAGCAAATCCACGATGGTGGAACTGGCTCCGGTGCTTACGGCTCTGGTTCTTACCGGCAAGGTTGGGGCGGCAATGGCGGCCGAAATAGGCACCATGAAGGTAAGCGAGCAGATCGATGCCCTGCACAGCATGAACATCTCTGCCCATCAATTTCTATATATGCCCAGGATCCTGGCGGGTTTGATTGCCTTTCCACTGATCACGATCTATGCAAATACCATCGGCATCCTTTGTGCCTGGTACTTCTCCTACTTACGTTACTCATTGCACTCCCATACCTTTTTCAACAGTATGCGCAGTTATTTCGAACCCTTTGACCTCTGGAGCGGTCTCATCAAATCCATCGTGTTTGGCTTTTTTATCACTTCTCTGGCCTGTTTCCATGGGGATCGTACCTATGGTGGGGCAGAGGGGGTGGGACGCTCCACTACCAGGACTGTCGTGCAGAGTTCGGTTGCGATCCTGATCATGGATTTCATCGTTGCCTGGGTGCTGTTTGGAAATCTATGAAAACGAAACTGACGCTCCTGATTCTAATTATCCTGCTAAGTGCTGGATGCAAGAAGGATTCTGATACTTCACAAGCTCAGGCGTCCCTGCCATTTGCCGGAGAACTCACTATCTATGCTCTGGATTCCTTCCGTTCATCGGGCTTGGAAAACGCTCTGCTTTCGGACTTTCGCAAGCTCATGAATTGCCAGGTGAATACTATCCTCTTTGAAAACATCAAATCACTCGCCACTGCCCTGCGGGATTCATCCCAGCACGCAGATATCGTCCTGGGTATTGACAATGGTTTTGCCGTATCGGATACCTTGGCGGAGCACTTTGTTCCACATCCTGATCTCAATCTGGAGGATATCAACCGCGATATCATCCAAGACTATAGCTACAGGATTTTGCCTTATGCCCAGAGCCACCTTGGTCTGGTGTACAACAGCAAGATTTTACCCAAGCCACCAACTTCTTTTGGTGAATTGCAGGATGCCCGGCATTTCAATCAAGTGGCTGTCTGCGATCCGCAATTCAGTGGGCTGGGAAGGGCTACCTTATACTGGAGTGTAGCGCTGTTTGGCAGCGACGGTTTCGAGCACATGCTGAAAGCTCTCAGAAAAAACGTTTATAGAATCTATCCGGATCAAAAGACCGCCCTGGATGCGCTTTACAAAGGCGAATGCCGGATGATGCTGGGGCTCAATACCACCGCAGTCTGGCTCATGGAAACCGATCCGGATAAAAAAGACATCAAAACCTCGATGTTTCAAGAAGGCAGCTATCTATATACAGAATGTGCCGGGATCCTGAAAGATGCCCCGAATCCTGCTCTGGCGCAGAAGTTTATTGCCTATCTGCTCAGCCCATCTGCTCAAAAGCTGGTGATCTACAAGACCGGAATGCTGCCGGTAAATCGAAAGACTCTGATGCCCAATACCTATTCTTCGATGTCGCTCAATACCTGGAGCGTCAATAGCCGCCTTTCTCCCAGCCAGATCAGGGATAATACTCCAGCCTGGCTGGATAGCTGGATGCGGCTCATGTCCTATTGATGCCAGTTTGGTAATTCGATTTGTTACCCTAGTATTGTACCGGCGCTCGCCGTAGCGCCGACAAGGAATATCGGCTTTTTTGCGAGTTCTGGTTCAATAAACCTGTATATCAATTTGCTAGATTCATAATGCATTCATAAGCTTGGTTTTACTTCATGTTCACCTCGAGATCACCTCGAGTACTCGAGATGATCTCGAGGCGAAGACGAGGTAAAACTCTGTATTTCAGTTGGGTGTGTTATTGGGTAGAATTCAGAAATCATCATAGGTAATGATTGGGGATGTCTGCTACTAATTTCCTGATTCACTCAAGGTCATCCCAAGCGTCGTGTGGGTTGAGTATGGGTGGTACAGGAGATATCCCCTAAGGTAAACTTGTTTGATTATCGGAATGTTTAATGTATTTCATGTGTCGTCCTGCTCTGTGTTCTGGACTCAGAATGCGAGTCTACATACGGACTATCTTCTTCAGAATCCTCTCTTTACCGGAAACAGCTCTCACAAAGTAAATCCCGGTCGGAACAGGATTCCCCTTGCTGTCCCGTCCATCCCATTCGTAGTAAGATTCATCCTGGGCAATTCTGCCTTCATGAATGGATCTGATCCGTTCTCCACGCTGGTTGTACACTGCTATTTCCAGAGCTGAGGATGAAGCCTTCGAGATCATGATGTTGGCCCGATCCCGGGAAGGATTTGGATAGCACTGTACCTGCATAGTAGGAGCAGGAATTGCAGGATCGTCCGTGGCACTACCGCTTTCGTAGTGAAGGGGCAGTTTGTGTACGCCTTCATCCAGAATCAGTTTCAAGGTAGTGCTGAACCAATCCCGTACAGGTTCGTTGTAGCTGATCGATAGTTCTGTGATGCCCAAAGCCGGGATCACGATAGGGAAGGGGCTGGCCCCGGTGATGGTCCAATTTTGGGGATCGGTTTCAGGCCCCACGCGCCATGCTTCCAGGACGATATCGCGGTTTTCCTGGTTGATAATCATCAGGTTAGTGGCCTGTCCGGATAGCAGCGTGATCTCATCAGGCAACGTACTGATGAACTGCTTGGGAAATATATCCACTATGGCACCTTCAATCACAGTAAGGCTGTAGGGGATTTGGCTGGGTAAAAGATACCAGCCATTGTAGCTGCCACCCCAGCCAAAGTTCAGGTGGAAATATCCTGCATCATTGTATCCATCCACCACCACGTTGTGCCCGGCATCCCAGGCAGGTGTTACTACCGCCAGATGCACTGGGAAGCCTTGCTGGATATTGCTTGCCATTCGTATGTATAGTTCGGGGGAGTCCAATGATATCAGTTCACAATCGCTAAAGCCAAATCTTTGAAATGCGGCATAAGCCTGATTCACTGCAAAAGTGCCCGATCCAGCGCTGGTGTACACCTGCTTCAGGGCTGTTCCGGAAGCAAAGACCAGGGCTGCCTTCAAGCTGTCGCTGAGGGGTAGATCATAGCGGAAGCGATAGTTGATTTCATCCAGATAGCCATTCAACACAGGGAATGAAGGGAAACCGAGGGCATCGTGATCATTGTCAATCCAGTAGCTCCTGCCTGCATAATTGTGATAGTAGTCATCCGTGTCATTCAGCCTCGTGCCATTAAGCGCTTGCAGGTAGTTCACGATCTGCCCCATAGCGATGGCTGGACAGCCTGCTATGCTGCGTTGATTTGTAACCAGATCCATCGGGCACATCATATTATAAGGATAGTTTTGCGTCCAGTTTGTACTCAGCAGATAGTTGCGGGTATTGCGTATTGATGAGAGGAAGTCTGCGCTCAGAGCTCGTTCCCAAGCCTCATGATCAGTTCGGGTAAGATATTCCAGTCGGTTGGAGATGTCAGTGCTGATCATTTCAGCCAGAATCCGGCTGCCATCAGCAGCGTGAAAACTGCCATTATCTGAATAAGCAATCAAGGGAGGGAGTTCATCCCGGGCCGAGATCACAATAAACCCGGTGGGACTTAGGTGATACACATAGGCAAGAGGCTTGCCCTGTGCTGATAACACTTCCGTGTGATCAACAACAAACTTGGGAAACAGCTCTTCACCTAGAGCCTGAGCATATCTGGATGCTACATCCAGTGCAACCGGAAGGGCTGCTAAACTTACAAAAACAAGGCATAACACAATACACAATACTGCTTTCATATCTCATCCTTTATCTGGATTCTAATCTTAACCAAGGGTTGGAGGATATTTCCTGGAATCATAAGGATTTGTCAAGTATTTGTGTGGGGAGCTAGAGAGTTATGTGGAGATCATGTAATTATGAGATTCTTTGCATTATTGTGCAAAATGGAACAAATTGTGCATTGTTTATTTGTATACTTCAGGCATGGAGGTAAACGAAATGAAGATTAAGCTCTTCCTGATAATGGCTTTCTTTTTCATACTGATACCCTGGATGAGGGCTCAGCAACCTGGATGGAGCTCGGCTAAGCAAACCTCAGGTGACCCCAATTGGTATAATTTTAGCAACACAACTATTGAGACCGCATCAGATAATCAGGGAAACCTGATAACTGCAGGCTATAGTAGCAGCAGGATTTTCCTGAACGACACCATGCTGTTTCCCTCTGGAACTCAATATCCCTATGAAACCTATACTTATCTCTGGAAACAAGATGAATTCTCCAATACAGTGTTTATCAATAAGTTTGACGATCCTAACCTATCCCCGCGATCTGTATCCTGTGATATCGATAATAACATTTACCTATGGGTAAATATATCTGATTCTACAATCTTCGATGGAGTCCTATACTATGCCTCAAACGGAAGATTATTCATAAAGTTCGATCCCCTGGGTAATGTAATCTGGGTGAAGCAACACATTGGTGGTAAAGTTGCAGTTGCTCCCAATGGAATCTCTTTTTTCTCCGGATCTTTTACCGGGACAAGAACCATTGGGGGTCAAACGCTCACCAGTTACGGTCTCGAAGACATGTATATAGCCAAGCTGGATCAGAATGGAGACTGGCTTTGGGCCAAGCAGTTTGGATCAGCGGCTGGTGACGAAAGCTGCTATCAAGTAGCCCCTCTGTCCAACGGAGAGTGTTTCATAGCTGGCAAAGCCTCTTCCAGTTGCGATTTCGACGGACACACTATTACTCAAACCCAGGCAGGTCTGTTTATTGGTAAACTTAATTCTAGTGGAGATTGTACCTGGCTGCAAGGCTTGGGCTCAGACAGTAATCAGGTAACTGAGTATTTCAATTCCTTATGCTCCAATAATCCCGATGAGGTATATATCTTTTATCTTATCCGCAGTTATAGCTCTCTTCATAACTCAGGAGTATTTGTACATAGGTACAACATCAATGAGTCGGCACCATTCATAGTCTTTAATGTCCTCTGTAATACCGAAGTGTACTGTGGGGAAATGGCGATGGACAACACTGGAAACCTTTATCTGTATGGACATTACTCTGATCCTTTCAGCATCGGAGTATATAATTTCCATTGGGATTTCGGCAATTATGTGATAAAGCTAGCCAGTAATGGAGCAATCCTTTGGTTTTACGATCATCGTGGACTAAACGGAGAAAACGCACTAAGCAACTTTGATTATACAGATATGTGTGTCAGCTATCAAGGCATTACATATTTAAGCCTAGGGACTTGGAGTGTTAAACTGGTGCACCCCTTTTATACTTATCCTGGCAGAGGAAGCTATACCTTGCGCCTTTCTGCCAATGGTCAACCCGAATGGCTGACGTCAAATTGGATATACACCTATGGCACTGAAGCCAAAGATATCTTTCGAACCCCATCAGGTGATGCTTTCGTGTGTGGAGACTTTGAAGGTGATAGCTTTTGGGGTAATACTTTCCTGAAGAATAAAGGCAGTAGTGGTAAAGATATCTTTGTCACCAGATTCAACGCTGCAAACCAACCTGTGTGGACAGCCTGTGCAGGTGGTGATGCAGATCAGGAAGTATCTGCAATCTATACTGATGCCAATGCATGCAGCTATGTAACTGGAACATACAGCAGAACTATGCATTTTGGCGATCTCAGCATCCAAAGCAGCGGCGAAGAGGACATCTTTGTAGCTAAGCTGGATGAGCAGGGAAACTGGCTTTGGGCTTATTCTGCAGGAGGACAGGGTAACGATGCGGGACTGGATCTGGTATGCGACACAGAAGGTAACGTTTTTGCCTGTGGCTATTTCACTGAAGCAGCCGATTTTACTATTGATACTCTTCACGCCAATGGAGCCACAGATGGCTTTTTGGTAAAGCTGAACAGCCTCGGCACGTGCATAGACGCAGTGCAATCCGACACAGAAGGTGCAGACCTAGCCACAGCCCTGGCAATTGACAACCTCGACCGTCTCTGGCTGGGTAGTAATGTAGTGCCAGATAGCAGCTTCCCAGATACTAAACGGTTTACAATAAGCAGATTTAGCCAAAACCTTGATTATCTGGATACAATAAGTTCCAACCCTGCACAAAACCTGCTCCTGAGCGGACTGGCTCTTGATGGTGCCAATAGCTGCCATCTGGCTGGAACCTATCGTGGTGCGCTAAGTTTCGGCAGTCTCAGCCTTCCCCAACAATCCAATATCAGTACCTTTGTTATTGGTTTGGACAGCGAACTGCAAACCCTTTGGGCAAACTGCGCTACTTCCACGAATTCAGTTGTTCCCAAAGCCATTACTGCGGATGAAAATGGAAACTGCTACATAGCTGGAAGGATAAAGAACGGAGGTTGGTTCGGCAGTATCAATGTGAGTGGCTGGGGTCAAAACGATATCTTTGTAGCTAAACTGAACAGCAGCGGAGCCTGGGCATGGGCAAAAACCAATGGCTCAATTATGGACGATTATGCCACTGGCATCACTATGAATCCGAATGGCTTATGCAGTGTGATAGGCAGGTTTGACGGCAGAATCTCCATGGGTAACTACTGGCTGGAGCCCATGAACCAATATGACAGCTTTATTGGAGAGCTTAGCTATAGCTCTGACACTCCGGAGGAACCAATAGTCTCTCCCATCCCAAATCAACTGAGCCTGTCACCAAATCCGTTTAGAGACAATGTTAAAATTTCCTGTGGTGTCTCCGAACCCGACGATCTCGAAATAGTTATCTACAACCTGAAAGGACAGAAGGTGCGCTCATACGATTTATTTGCCAAATCAGCAGGCACTCACAGCCTGGTCTGGGATGGCATGGATAGCCATGGCGGCAAGGTTGGGCCTGGAATATACCTGATTCAAGTCAAGGGAACTAATACCAGCCAGGTTCAAAAGGTCATCAAGCTAAGAGCTTAGATATAGCTACCCCACAATACATAATAGCTTAAATAACGTGCTCTGTTACAATTGAGTATAGGCAGTATGAGCGCTCGTTGTAGGGTCGTTAAGGCGAAGTCCCTTAAAAAGTACCGGCGCTCGCCGTAGCGCCGAAAAGTGCCAGCGCTCGCCGTAGTGCCGAAGTCCCACAAAAGTACCGGCGCTCGCCGTAGCGCCGAATTAACATAACATCGCCAATGCTCACCGTAGCGCCGAAGTCCCACAAATGTACCGGCGCTCGCCGTAGCGCCGTATTAACATAACATCGCCAATGCTCAACGTAGCGCCGAAGTCTCCTGCTTTCAGTTTGAAGTTGATAACATATTGTCATGCGAGAACACATCAGAAGTCCGAAGGACGTCAGCCGCATCGTCGGCATAGCCCAGGATTTCGAATCCTGGGTTGGTTTCCACTTCATATCTGAGTCCGCAACGAAGTGAAGGACGGCACTGGTAGAGTTTCACATAAACATCTTTCAAGAGCCTAAGGTATCGTTCTGCCGGACTGGAGCGATCTCGGTGACTGACCCAGCAGTCGAACTGCTGGGCTATGGGCAGGCGCTCTGTCGTGCTTCGCACTATATGCACAATCTGAAGTTTGTATGCTCTCAAAACAAAGAAAATCGACTTGGATAATTGATGGATTTCAGTCTGTTTCTTGATGATAAGCCTCAAGGAAGCCACTCAGAAAGCAGTATTATCAGATTATTTAGCATTTTTATTGCCAGGCTTACCACTCTGTCATGCATGCAGTTATGGAGGACGTAGAAGAATGACTCGTAATAAACATGAAAAATTGTATTGACAAAAAAAGAGCCTTTCAGAAGATGGCAAAACCTCGTTGCTGAGCTTGATGCTTGCGGCGGGGTTGATAGATCTTTAAACCAGTTTATAGAGTGGGAATGTGAGAGAGAAATGCTCTTGTCAGTTCAATCATTTTAAGTAATGATGGAGAGTTTGATCCTGGCTCAGGACGAACGCTGGCGGCGTGGATTAGGCATGCAAGTCGAACGGTAGGGAACTTTCGGGTTCCTGAGAGTGGCGAACGGGTGAGTAA
>Ga0208462_1000169_pt1 | contig 89579 bp, 67 predicted proteins | sample AD_SCU001_MetaG_FD_184452 | JGI IMG/M metagenome (GOLD analysis project Ga0208462, IMG submission 184452) | Active sludge microbial communities of municipal wastewater-treating anaerobic digesters from China - AD_SCU001_MetaG (SPAdes) (version 2) | ecosystem: Engineered > Bioreactor > Anaerobic...
GCTTTAGAATATTTGCAAGATAAATCTGTATGTGACTTTAAATAGTGGTTTGTTGGGATTATAAAAACGAAGTTGAGCAGAACAATCGGAGATACTGTAAAAACAAAAAAATATTAAAAAGGTCAGGATAGAGAAGCTTCAAGGCCGCTTTTATCACTCATTGCATATTTTGGGTCTATTACATTCTCTTTTCTATCTTTTACTCCTTTGTAAAGTCCCTTTAGTTTGTCTGCGAGTTTTGCAGTCCAAGGTTTATATGTACCTACAGATTTTTCAAAGTTTTTTACGGTATCTTTTATCATTCGCTTTTGGACGATTCTTGAAAGCCCTTGATCTGCAAATGTTAATCCGGGAATATAGCTGACTAATCCTTCTAAGATACATTGAAGCGAATCGAGGTAGTTTCCAGTTTTTATGCCATAGGAGATTGATTTAAGCTTTTCTGGAACCTGTGCAATAAGATTTAGGAATTTACCACCTAAAGATCCGACAATGTCGCCTGTTCCTAAAAGCCAAGCATCTGCAGTGTAACCAACAGCATGACCTGCTTTACTTAACCCGCTTGCAAAGCCTCCAAGATATTTTGCGTATTTCTCAACTGATTCTTGTGCGCATTCTAAGAGGGTTTGTCTTGTTGAAGGGTCAGTTGTTAAAGTATCCTCGATAGAAGAATATTTTATAGGATGATTAGTAATATATTCTACTATTCCCTTGCTAGTATTGGGCAGTTTCCTTACAATATCTCTAATGCTTGCCATTTTTTCATCACTTCCTTAGTTTGAAGGCTATTGCATACTCCAAAAGCCCTATTAATTTATTATCTTTTGTCACAGGGATTGAGTTTGTTTCTAGCTGGTTCATTATTTCAAAAGCCTTTTCGTATGTATCTTCTAATTCAATGCATTTTATATCTTTTGTCATTATTTCTTCGGCTTTTATGTCTTTAGGGGTTTTTTCTTCGGAAACTATTCTATTATTTATATCTACGCAAGAGATAATTCCAAGAGGTCTTTTTTCATCATCTACTACCACAAGATGTCTTGAATTTGTATCTCTAAGTATTCTTGATACTTCTAATACGTTTTCATCGCCTCTACAAAAAACCACTTCAGATAAATGCTCTGTTTTTATCATTTTTTGTCTGCACCTTTCTTATTTTTAATTAATATTCTCATTTAGGACTACTCATTTATATCTGTTTTGTTTACATTTTCTTCTTTTCTAATTTTTCTGTTGTGAAAATAGTTTGCAATACCAGTAATGAGTTTTTCTGGCAGATATGAAATTATTCTTGAGATAATAGAATCTATTTTCTTGCCAAATGGAACCACTGTGTTCATAAGACCTTTATATGCGACTATTGTTGCGAACGCAATTACATAAGGATTTAGGATGTAATCCGTAAAATGTGGGTTGTTTTTTATTGTGATTGGCGCGACATAGCCTATTTCTGTATTCAATTCTTTTGAAGCGCCGATATATTCTTCGGCAGTCGCTGCTAATGATTCGAGATCTTCTTGATTCATTCCTATTCCCTTTTTGTCAGTTTCTTGTATGTATCTTTCTATCGTATAACCTTCTTTTAGTATTTTCAAAATGTCTGGAAAAAACTCTTCGATTTTTTTGTTTGCTTCACTAGATGAAGTTTCTATCTTGGTAAGATAATTGCAGAATTCTTCAATTGTCTTTTGGTTTTTTTCTACTTGTTCATAGAATTGCTTTGTCTGAGTGTAAAACTCTTTTAATTCTTTAGAGTCTTCCAAAGCCTTTTGAAGCTTTTCTTCAGTCGTTAGATTTTGATATTCTTTATCAAATGTTTCACGTATTTTTCCATATATTGCTATTATTGGCTTGTCTACATGCTCATACCAAAAATCGGGTTTAATGTCATTACCTATTTCAAACAAGAATTTTAAAGACTGTTTTAGTTGAACAGTTAGTGTTCTAGAGGTTGCTACTAAAGTTTCATTTTGTGCATGCACATTTAGTAATTCTTCTATTAGATTTATTGTTGATTTCTTGTATCTTTCAAGTGCTTCAGCTCCATCCCTGTTTTCTTGTGCAGCTTTTTCTACTTCAATTATGCTATCGTATAGGGTCCTTGCTGCTTTTTGAGCACTAGAACCTTGTATTCCCTCTAAACCTGTATCAACAAACTGAAGAAAGGATTCTATAGAATTTTTTGCATCCTTAATTACGGGTGCAACATAATCAGAACCACAAAATGCTAAACTAATTAAATATCCCAAACCAAATGATGTTAAGGGTCTTATCTTTTTTAATTGGGATTCAAGTTTTTCTTCAAATCCCTTATTGTCTCGTTGTGCCAAAATGTAGTTAATTACTTGTTCAAGAGATTCTATTTGTTCTATGGGCAAACCTACTTTGTTTGCAATCTCTTCAAACTCTTTTTTGGATAGAGGCCTATTATCTTTCTTTTTATTTTTGGAGCATTTTGACATTTTTTACCACCTAAACACCCTTTGTTTTTGTTTAATTTAAAGGTAATTAATGATTTTTCTGAAAAATGAGACTTTTAGATAGTTATTATATTAAAATGGCAACAAAGTTTTCTCTTTGAGACTTCATTTGAGAATTTCTGAGGCTGTTTACTGTTATTATCGACGGATTTTATGGGAATGAATCAAACAATTTAAGAGTAAGATAACAACTCCCTTTTTAATAAGCCAAACCTATATATTCTGTAAACTGTTTTATGATTTTTGTTGGATTTTTTAGGAATGTTTTTAATTAAAGAGTATATCTTGGTTTTTGCGGGTTGATGAAAAATATTAATTTGTATTAATAGATTTTTTAAAATAATATTTTTTTAAACAGTTTGGGATTAAAATGAATAAAGAAGAATTTGTAGGGCAAATTGTGGGAGGGAATTTTGGCCAACTTTTGATTAGGAAGAAATCTAACTCTCGGGTTGAGATTGGAGAGCTTTTAATCAGTGAAAATGAAAGTGAGAAATTTATGCTTATGACTTATGATATAAAATATGCAAGTCAGATATCTCAGCAAAATATAGATATGATTTCAGGCTTTGGGCTTGAGGAGTCTGAACCTGTAGAGATTTTTGATTCTCATATAAGAAATTATACTATTGTTGTTGCTAAGGTAATCTTAAAACTCACAAGTAAGAATGCAACAATGCCAAAGGATATGCCTTTGTTTTTTTCAAAGGTTAGAAAGGTTAATTCAGCAGATTTTTCTTTTTTGTCAAAACCAAAGGACTCTTTGTTTGTTGGAAATATTAGGGCAGGAACAAAGGAGCTTGAACTTCCAATATATCTTCCAGGTAAAGAGGTTTTATCGCATCATATTCTTTTAGCTGCGACAACAGGAAGGGGTAAATCTAATCTCACATCGGTTTTGCTTTGGGATATTGCAACAAAGGATTATTGTGGAATGCTTGTTTTAGACCCACATGATGAATACTTTAAGACTGTAAATAAAAAGATAGGGCTTGAAAGCCATCCTAATAAAGAGAAGATTTGTTATTATTCAAGGAATCCAAAGATTGGAGGAAACACACTTGCTATTAATATAAAAAAAATAAGGCCTAAACATTTTAATGGTGTTATAAATCTAAGTGATGCCCAAAATGATGCCTTGTATTCCTATTATAAAGAGTATAAAGAGGATTGGATTTCAGCCCTACTTAATAATTTGCCTACAAAGATATCCTTTAATGAAGCTACAATTAATGTATTAAAAAGAAAGATATCTAATATGCTAGATGTAAGAAGCGGTGAGGGAACGCTTTCTTTTGGCTCGATTTTTAATGATAGTTCAAGTGAGACTACAATAGAGGAAATATCTAATCATCTTGAATCAAAGAGGATTGTAATAATTGATACTTCGATGTTTTCAGAAAGCCAAGAGATTTTGATAGGTTCAATTGTGCTTTCAAAGATTTTCCAAAGATATCAAGGGTATAAAAAGAGGAGTTTGCTTGATGAGAAACCTATTATTTCTGTTATTATTGAGGAAGCTCCAAGGGTTTTAGGAAAGGAGGTTTTGGAGTTGGGGCCAAATATTTTTTCAACTATTGCAAGGGAAGGGCGAAAGTTTAAGATTGGGCTTTATGCAATAACACAGCTACCTTCGCTTATTCCAAGAACAATACTTGCTAACATGAATACAAAGATAATAATGGGGATTGAGATGAAACCTGAGAGAGTAGCCCTTTCAGAATCTTGCCCTCAGGATCTTGAAAATGATGAGAAAAATATTGCCTCTTTGGATTTGGGCGAGGCTATTATTAGTTCCACTTTCACAAAGTTTGCGATTCCTGTAAAGATTCCTTATCTAAATGATTTTATTGAAAAAAATCAAGATAAAGATAATTTTGATCATAATAAAGAAAAAGAAAATGCCCAAAAGCAGTTTATAGGTATGTGATTAAAAAAAGTTAAGATTATTTGGTTTAAAATGGAGAATAAAAATTATAATTTCAGGTTTGCTCATCTTGCAGATTGCCATATTGGTGCATGGGTTGATCCCCGAATGAAGAAATTAGCGCTTGATTCTTTTGAGAAGGCAGTTTCGATTATAATTTCACAAGGGGTTGATTTTGTGTTGATTTCTGGAGATCTTTTTAATACTGCTATTCCGGGGATAGATTTAATTACTGAAACTGCTAAGATTTTGAGAAAACTAAAAGACGCTAATATTTCTATTTATGTTATTCCTGGAAGCCATGATTTTTCTCCGTCAGGAAAAACCATATTAAAGTTGTTTGTTGAGACGGGGCTTATAATAATTCCCACAAAAAACGATATTACGAGCCAAGGAAAACTAATGCTTAAGTATGTAATTGATGAAAAAACGCAAGTTAAGATTACTGGTATTTTGGGTCGGAAAAATATGCTTGAAAAAGAGTATTATGAGCTACTAGAGCGCACAAATCTTGAAACTGAAGAGGGTTTTAAGATATTTATGCTCCATAGTTCAATTACAGAATTGAAGGATAATGAATTTGAAAAAATGGAATCTTTGCCATTGTCTCTTCTTCCAAGAAATCAAAACTATTATGCTGCAGGACATGTTCATTTAGTAGTTGAAAAGGATTTTGAAGGGTATGGTAAAGTTGTATTCCCCGGACCTTTGTTTCCAGCAAATTTTAAAGAGCTTGAAAAGCTTGAGAGTGGTTCATTTTTCATAAATGATGTTGCTATGGGGATTATTCACTCAAAGATCGTTAAGGTTTTGGTTAAAAATATATTCTCTGTTAGAATAGAAGCGAATGGACTAACGCCTAGAGATGTTGAAGAAAGAATATTATCAGAAATAGATAATAAGGAATTTAATGAGACTATTGTTACAATTAGTGTATTTGGAGAGCTTAAGTCAGGAAAAACACAAGATATTGATTTTAAAAAAATATTTGATATGCTTTATTCTAAGTCCGCTTATTTTGTGATGAAAAACTCAACAAAGCTTCAAAACAAAGAGCAGATACAAAATAAGATTGACCCTGCAAAAGACATATTCGAACTTGAGGATGAATTGATAGAAAATAACCTCTCAGAAACGCTTGAGGTTTCAAAGGAGAATGAAAAATCTATTGTTAAAAATGCTTTTTCTTCCCTGTCTCTTGAAAAAAATGAGGGCGAGAAACAAATTGATTACGAAACAAGGGTGTTTTCTGAGATTTTAAAGGTGGTTGAAGAGCTTTTTTAGATTTTTTATTTTTTGACTTTTTTTTGTGAAGTCTATTTCATTTCTCAGAATTTGCTCTTTTTGTACAAAGTAAGAAGAGATGGATTCACACAATAATTAACAAAGATTAATTTAGTTATGAATAACCTTCAAACAAAACTGGGATAGTTTATGCTTGAAAGGTTTATTGGTTTCTTATTATTTTTCAATTTCGTGAAATCCTTGAACATTTTGCATATTTTGTTTTTGAGGCATAATGTTTGAATAGACTGAGTCATATAACGTTTAATCTTGACTATCCCCTAGATACCTCAGCATTTATGCAGAGGTTTTTTATTGGTTTTATTAGTTTATCAATTTTTTTATTTTTTCAAAATCCTTTTTTAATACGTCTCGCATCCCAGGATTATATAATGCGACTGCGGGATGGTATAAAGCTATAACAAAGAATTCTCCCAAATCATCATTAATATTGAAGTGCTCGCCGTGTATTTTTGAGATTACCGCTTTTTTGATGTTGAATTTTTCAAATAGGTATCCCATCGAGTGCCTTCCAAGAGCAACGATTATTTTTGGTTTTATTATTCTTATTAGTTCATCTAAAAAAGGGGTGCATGCTAAGATTTCGTTAGCGTTTGGGTCTCTATTTTCAGGTGGCCTACATTTAAGTATGTTTGCGATATAAACATCTTTTCTATTAAGTGAGATATGCTCTAAAAGTGTATCTAAAAACTTTCCTGCTCGACCTACGAACGGTTCTCCTTTTTGGTCCTCCCAAAAACCTGGTGCTTCTCCTACAAATAATATCTTTGAATCACAAAAGCCCTGACCAAATACGTAATTATTCTTTGTTTTGGAAAGTTCGCATTTTGTACATGATTTTATTTTTGCATATAGTGAGTTTAGTAGTGTTTCTTTTTCTTTTGGGAACTTTGGATCTGAAAAAATGTCGCTTTTAGTTTCATTATTATTATTATTATTATTATTATTATTATTATTATTATTATTATTATTATTATTATTATTATTTCTCATGCTTTCAAAAGAAAGCTTAGATGAGTTATTTTTTGATTCAGATTCTAAAGGGTTTGTAGTTTGAATTGAATTTTTTATTTTTGTAGACTTTTTTGTGAAATCATTTAAGGTGATGTTTTGTTCCATGAGTCTCTTTGAAGAAATTATTCTATTTATTCTTTTCTAAATTATTTATTCTTATAGAACTTTTAATAAGTATAATACAAAATAATAAGGAAGTGACAATATGCAGAAGAGATTGTAGAAGAGATTGTAGAAGAGATAGTAGAAGAGATTGTAGAAGAGATAGTAAAAGAGAGGTCATAAAAAATGTTGTGGAAGGTATTATGAGAAGTATCATAAGAAGCATTATAAGAAATATGTTCAGAGACAAATTAAAGGAGAAAATTAAGAAAAAAAAGTCACATGACGATTAACAAATAGAACGATTAACAAAGAGCAATATGGGCTAGGAGAAACCTTTACTTTTTGTAAAGACTTCTAGAGCATTTATTCTAGTATTTTATTTGAGACCCTAATAAGGATACGCTTATTCCTTGCAAGATATGTCTTCTATACCTAAAGGATTATATATGCTTCCTCTCTCAACTCGACAATTCTCAAGGTTCTTTATTGATTCTAAAAGATTTAGCTGTTCTTTTGGGTTTTGGTCATTAAATCTTAGGATTATTGAGTTTGTGTATTTGAGTGCCTCAAAATAAACAGGAGGATTGTATTTCTCTATTATGCTAATTACAGTGTTCTTTGCAGACAGGGTATTTTTTTCATCTCCTAAAAAAGAGATGAAGTATTCGTAATCCCAAGGCTCTTTTTCAAGGATTTGTTTTTTTTCAATCCATTCTGACTTTGAAAGGTAGCTTAAGTTTGCTTCCTTTTCTAGATTTCCGAGATTCGTATTTTCTTTTTTTTCATCCATTTATTTCACCTTTTTATTGATTATTTTAGATTGTTGATTTTTTCATAAAGAATTCTTTTTTTTGCAAGGAGTGTATTGACTTTATTTTCAATTTCATCATATTTTTTCGAGATATAGTTAAGAAAATCTTCAGCTTTGTTAAAATTATTTTCAGGAAAAAGTGATTTAAATATAGTATCATCAATATCTATGAAACCTTTTTTTGATTTGTCAGGATTGTTATTTTTGCTCTTGTTTTTTTCATCCCAAACTAGATCCCTATCGTAAACATATCTCATCATAGCATCTATTTTTATTAATCCAGCGCCAAACACAAATGAATCCGGAAAAGAGAGGTCTGTTTTTAATTCCTTTGCAGTGTCTTTCATAATCTCTTCGAAATCAATTCCTTGGCAATAGGATTTGTAAATCGCAGCACATCCTGAAACGTGAGGTGCAGCCATTGAAGTACCTGTCATAGAGCAATATTCGCCACCTTTATAGGCAGAGATTATTTCAACTCCTGGCGCACTTATATCTAAGGAATTGCAAATATTACTAAATTCTGCATGTCTTTGATCTTTTTCAAGAGCTGCTACAGATATAACGCTTGGACCAAATGCTGCAGGATAACTATCTCCTATTGCTTCATTACCTGCAGCGGCAACTAAAATTAGACCTTTGGAGTATGCAATTGCACAAATATTTTGAAAAACACTTGTTGCTCCACTTGAGCCTAAACTCATGTTTATAATATCCATTTTATTGTCTATTGACCATTCTATTGCTTTTATTACATTAGCTTCAGAGCCATATCCATCATCTCCTAGTACTTTTAAGGCATATAAATCTGCCTGAGTTGCAACCCCTATTGTTTCACCCGCGCAGATTCCCGCCACATGGGTTCCATGTCCTTGTCGATCTATTGGTGGTTCATCAGCTACAAAGTTCTTTCCTAGAGAGGGATCAGTTCGACCTTGAAATTCTTTGTGAGAAAAATCAATTCCTGTGTCTATTACCCCTATTTTTATCCCTTGTCCTTTGGAGTATTGGGTAGCGATGTCTGCACCTATCATTGCAAGATTCCATTTACTTTGGTTTTTTTGGTATGGCACAGTTTTTGGTTTTAGAATATTTTGAGTACAGAATTTAAAACCTGATTCTACTTCTGTGATCATCTGATTTATCTTATCATATTTTTTCTCAATACTTTCTAAACGCTTTCCTGATACTATGTCCTTTATGTTTTTTGCATCTTTTCCTTCTACACTCATAATAAAACAAGGAACATAGTTTAATGCATATTCAATCTTTCCTATTTTTGAAAGAGAGCTTTCAAGGGATCTTATTGATTTTTCATCTTTGGGATTGTATCTGACATATAATTGGATTGGAGAATTTTCTCTAATTGATACTTTGATTTGTTGTTCGAGATTGATTGCTCTGCTCTGATAAAGCTTAAATGCAGGGTCTTCTTTTCCTAAGGGGAATGCATCAAACCAAGATTTCATGATATTTTGTATCTGTTCTATAAATTAAAAAAATTGCTTAGAAAAATTCGTAAAAAAAACGAAAAGTATGTGTTTAAAAGGAAAAAAATGAAAAACATCGGTATAAATACCGAGGTACCTCGTGAATAGTCGAGGTTAATCCTTGCAAAAATCCGTCTATTCAAACTTTTGGCTTGAAAAATCAACAACCTCGCCCTAAAGGCTGAGGTATGTTGGTAATATTAAAGCATGCGCTGTATTCAGCTAGGTTGTTGATTACTGAAAAGTGTACCGAATCCTCTTGTTGAAACATGAGGTATGCTTTTCTATTGACCAAATTATGCAAAATGAGCATGATTTCATGAAATCTAAAAAAAATAATTTGTTTGAGTAGTAACGCAAAATTATTTTATGGCGTGTATCTTGTCATTGTTCTAGGAAAAGCAATTGCATCCCTTATTGTATCAAGTTTGCAAATCCAAGATATTACTCTTTCAACACCCATCCCAAATCCAGAATGTGGAACGGAGCCATAGCGCCTAGTATCTAGATAAAATTCGTAATTTTTTAGGTCTTCTCCTTGTTCAATCAATCTTTTTTCTATCTTTTTTTGATCCTCTTCTCTTTGCGATGCGCCAATTAGTTCACCATAGTTTTCAGGAGCTAAAACATCAAAGCCTAATACTACATCTGGATTTTTTGGGTCCTCTTTCATGTAAAATGCTTTGACTATTTTAGGGTATTTCGTAACAATTATCGGAGTATCAAAATCAGATGTAAGTTTATCTTCTTCGATTGTTCTTAGGTCTTTTCCCCAATCTATTTTTAGGTTGTATTTGTCATTTAGAATTTTTAATGCCTCATCATAGGTCATTTTTATGAATGGCTTTTTCAAAGAGGTTTCTAAAACAGAAGTATCTCTTTTTAGTACTTCAAGGTCGTATTTATTTTTTTCAAGAACTGCTTTGAGTATGTGTTTTATAAGTTTTTCAGCATATTCTTGAAGTTGTTCAAAATCACACCATACGCTTTCCATTTCTGCATGCCAGTATTCGCTTAAGTGCCTTGAAGTTCTTGATTTCTCTGCTCTAAAAGATGGTGCAATACAGTAAATTTTTTCTAATGCGAATATTGCTGCTTCTGCGTGAAGTTGCCAAGTTTGGGTAAGAAATAAGTCTTTACCATAATAATCTACTTTAAAAAGTGTTGAACCCCCTTCACATTGACTTGACATTATGCTAGGTGATTGACACTCGTAAAAATCTTTGTTTCTGAAGAAATCATGAACTGCACCTAGTACTGTGCTTCGGATTTTTAGTATTGATGTCATTTTTCGGCTTCTTAGCCAAAGATGTCTTACATCTGCTAAAAATTCAGGGCTAAAATCTTTAGATATTGGAAAATTTTCACTTGTTCCGATAATTTCAAACTCGTTTACTTTTAATTCAATGCCCATTGGTGCTTTTTCTTCTTTTTGAATAGTTCCTTTGATTATTAAAGATGATTCAATGGTTATTTTTGAGCATTCATTCCATTTTTCTTCAGGCATTGTTTCTTTTGCAATCACACATTGTATTATTCCCGTAACATCTCTAATGACTACAAACATAATGGCGTTACTACTTCTTACCCTGTGAACCCAGCCTCTTAACTCTACTTCTTTTCCCATTTCTTTATTGAGATTTCCTATTTTTGTATATTGCATTACTTATTCACCTTTTGCTCATATTGTTCTAATATCATCAAATTTCTAGATTTGTTTGATTTTATGAATCCGTCATTTGCATACTTTGGTTTTTAAGGTATTGTGATTGGACTAATTTAAAAAAGATTCACCGTCAATAATCTTTGGAATACCTAAAGTATTTATGCTTGAAAGTTTTCTATTTGTATGTCTCAATTTCTTTAAGGTTTAAAAATAATCCATAAAAAAACTAATTTAACTATTTAAAGCTAAAATAAAAAGTTATTTGTTTTTTAGTTTTATTTTTCGGTGTTTTAGCCTATTTGTTAAAATCAACAACCTCACCCTAAAGGGCGAGCTGTGTTGGTAATATAAAAGCATGCGCTGTATTAAAGCGAGGTTTTTGATTACAAAAAAGCGTACCAAGTCTTCGTGTTTAAACATGAGGTATCCGTTTCTATTAATGAAAATTTATATTAAAAAACAATTAAAAAAGATTTAATTAAAAGGATGAAAAGCATGCCCTTTATTAATTGTTATTAGAATTATCGTATAATAAATTATTGTAATCAAGATAATTATTGTAAAGAAATCTTATTAAAAAGCCTTCAGATTTTACTTGGCTGGTTACTTTTGGATTATCCACTTTTTGAGTGTTTACTTCCCTTAAAGCACTTTGGCTTTTTACTCGCTCAATCTTTTCTTTTGACATGATTTGACCTTTGTTTAGACCAAGAAATGTTAAATAGTATAAAAAGATATCTAAACACGGTTTTTTTAAAAAATTGATTTGTTATTGATTGAGAATAATTTGATATTAAGAATTATTAAGAATTTGATTTTATTAGTAAGTGAATTTCTATCTTATTTCATTGATTTTATGAATCTGTCATTTGCATACTTTGCTTCCTTAAGTAAAAAGTTTGAATAGACGGATTTTTGCAAGGATTAACCTTGACTATTCGCGAGATATATCTGCATTTATGCCGAGGTTTTTTATTTTTGAATATTTGAAAATTAATTAAATTATGTTTTAGTTTACAGGGTATAGTATTGCAACTTCACAAGGTGCTTTTTCTCTGAATAACTCTGGTTCTTCTGATGTGCCAACAATGTTACCATAATGCATAGGGATTGCAAGTTTTGGCTTTAGATGATTACATGCTTCTGCAGCCTCTTCTGAGTTCATTGTAAATTTACCGCCGATTGGAATCATTATAATATCACAACCGTAAGCTACAGACATTTCAGGCGTGTAGTCTGTATCTCCACAATGATAGATTTTAATTCCGTTTATCTTGAATAGGTAGCCTACCCAGTTTTTATCTTTGGGATGGTATGAACTGTATTTGTTATATGCTTCTATTGCATCTACACCAAAATTTATGAAATCATAAGAAGTAGAAGGTTGTATTACAGTACCTGTTGAGGGATATTCGGATGAAATCTCGCTTGGAACTATAATCTTTGTTTGAGGGGTTCTTATTTTAGAGATGTCCTTTGGGCTATAATGGTCAAAATGAGGATGGGTTATAAAAATGTAATCTGCATAACCTTTAGGGTTTGAAAGATTGTAAGGATCAATGTAAATCTTTATGTTTTTATCAAGGATTTTTATCCTAAAACCTGCATGACCTAAATACTCTATTGAAACATTGTTTAATTCTACTAAATTGTTGGTTATTAATACCATTATTTAAACCTTTTTTAATTTTGTGGGTGATTTTTTAAGATTTTCGAACATATCTTAAGATTTTTAAGTTAGATATAAACGTGTTTGTTTTTAATGTAAAACTTTAAATGATTTTGGGTTATTTAGAATATATTTAGTGAATTTGTTTAGTTGATTTCATGAATCTATCATTTTGCATACTTTGGTATTGAGGTTTATTCTTGAGATCGAAATTTTGAAGATAATGATTCACTTAAAGATTAATCTTGACTATCTACGGGATACTTTACGGCATACTTTGGCATTTATGCAGAGATTTTTCATTAATTTAAAAATGTATTTTTGAAATGATTTTTTAGCTAGTACATTAATATTTAGTATTATCTATAAGTATTATTTATAAGTATTATTTATAAGTATTATCTATAAGTATTATTTATAAGCATATTTTAGTTAATTATTTTTCAGGGGTTTGTTTTATTCAAGTACTCTTTTGATAAAGTTTAAAAACACCAAGGTGTTATGGTTATTGTTGTTTTATGTTTTTTAGTTGTGTTTTTTGTTTTGTTGGTTTTGTGATGATATTTTTTTATAATTATTTTAATAGGTTTTATGAAAAAATACCGATTTTATGAAAAGATGTAAGAATGATCGGTATTGTGTCTTGTATATCTTTATTTAATTATTTAGTAAAAGTTTGAATAAAAATTATTAGATGAAGGATATTGATTGTTTTTTTAAATGGGTTTTATTGGAAGTGATTTTTTATGTATGATATTATACTTGGGAGAAGTGATGAGGATCTTAAAAAGTTTGGTAAGAGTGCAACAGCGTTTATAGGAAAACAATATGTCAAAATGGGAAATACTACCTCTTTATCAAATAGTATTTATCTTGATGTGGCAGGACCTCATGTTGTATTTATTTGTGGAAAGAGAGGTTCTGGAAAATCTTATACTATGGGTGCTATCGCTGAAGGGATTCTTTCTGTTGAACCAAAGGTTAGGGAAAACCTCAGTGTTGTTATTTTAGATACTATGGGAATTTATTGGACAATGAAGTATCCTAATTTGAAAGACAAGGAACTTTTATCGAAATGGGATTTGGAAGGAAAAGGATATGATGTTAAGGTTTTTGTTCCAAAGGGTTATTATGATATTTTTAAGAAAAAGGGGGTGCCTGTGGATTTTCCATTTGCGATAATTCCAAGTGAGCTTTCTGCTGCGGATTGGTGCAATTGTTTTGGTTTAAATCAACATGAACCTACCGCCGTTATTATTGAAAAGACGATTTATGAGATGAAATCATTAAATCCTCTTTATGATATTGAGGATATTATTGAGCATATAAGATCAGATCAGGAAGTGTTGCATGAAGAAAAACTTTCTGCTATTAATAGGTTTAAAGGTGCAAAATCATGGGGGCTTTTTTCTAAGGAAGGTACTAAGTTATCTTCTATTGTTTCGGCAGGGAGTGTATCAATAATTGATGTTAGCTGTTATGCTACTATGCCTGGAAGCGAAGGTGTTAAAAATCTAGCAATAGGGATTGTTGCCCAAAAGCTTTTTTTAGATAGAATGGAAACAAGGAGGGCAGAAGAATTTGATGAGCTTAATAGTTCTATACATTATTATTCTTCAGGACAAGCAAAGCAGACAAAAGAAAAGCCTTTAGTCTGGATTGTAATTGATGAGGCGCATGAGTTTTTACCTAATAAAGGAAAGACTGCAGCAATGAATTCTCTTATTACTATTCTAAGAGAAGGAAGGCAACCAGGGATATCCTTGATTCTTGCAACACAACAACCAGGAAAGATACATACTGATGTTATGACCCAATCAGATGTGGTTATATCTCACAGACTTACTGCCAAAATGGATGTAGATTCGTTGGCTCTTTTAATGCAAAGCTATATGCGTGAAGGACTTGATAAGGTTGTAAGTAATGTGCCCAAAACAAAGGGTTCAGCGATGATATTTGATGATTATAATGAAAGGATTATTTCTGCACAGATAAGACCAAGAACAACGTGGCATGGTGGGGGAAGTCCAAGTGCGATTCCTAGTAAGAAGAACATATTCTAAAAACTGATTTTTGATAATTTGTGGTTTTTACGCGTTTAAATTGATGTTTGCAGTGGAAATGCAGGGGTATTTGTGTGTCTATGTTATATTTTTTATTATCAGTTTAATCATACCACATCATTTATAAATGATGATACTTTACCTTTATAAATAGGGATTTGATTTTTTGAATAATCCTGATGGAGGGATATACCATGGAAAAGAATGATATTAAGGTTGTAAATATTGTTGTTAGCACTTCCCTTGAGCACGACATACCTCTTGAGAAGATGGCGGCGACACTTTCTAATACGGAATATAACCCTGAACAGTTTCCAGGACTTGTGTTAAGGATTAGAGAGCCTAAGACTTCTGCTTTGCTTTTTAGCTCAGGAAATGTTGTATGCACAGGAGCAAGGTCAATGGAAAAGGTTGAAGAGGCTATACAAAGAATTATTGAATATTTAAAAAAAGTTAATGTAGAAATTAAAATAAAACCTAAGATAACTGTTCAAAATATTGTTGCTTCAGGAGCAATAGGATTTGATTTGAACCTTAATAAATTAGCGATGAAGTTAAGAAATACTGAATATGAACCTGAACAGTTTCCAGGACTTGTCTACAAGTTAATAGACCCTTCCATTTCTGCCACATTCCTTTTGTTTTCAAATGGAAAGATTGTGTGTACTGGAACAAAGAATGAGGATCAAGTACATTTGGCAACTAAAAAGCTTTTAGAAAACCTTAAGAAAGTAGTCTAAGATTTCACATGTTTTGATGGGAAAGATTTTTTAATTGCTTTTGCTTTTTATTTTTTTGTTGTTTTTGATCTTTTTTTGAGGGTATTGAATTTGATGGGGGCGTAAATTAAGTGGAGGTCGAAGAAATCATAGATAAGTTCATTGAATTCTTTAAGACTTATTATGAAACAGAGATTTTTAATAATGTAAGAAACGATAAAAAATTTGTTGTTGTAGATTTTAATAAATTAAGTCAATATGATTTAGAGCTTTCTGAGATTTTATTAGAAGAGCCTACAAAAACCTTAGAGGCTGCAAATGCGGCTGTGATGAATTTTGATTTGCCACAAGGGATGACAGGCTTTAATGTCCGGTTTAAGGCTACGCCGGAATCAAGAAAGCTTCAGATAAGAGATATTAGATCTATCCACTTATCAAAGATGTATTCTTTTGAAGGATTAATCAGACAAAAATCAGATGTGAGACCAAAGGCAGTTTCCGCAAGATTTAGATGTAAAAGTTGTGGTCAGGTTTTAGTAGTTTTGCAAAATGATACTAAGTTTAAGACGCCTGTTAGGTGTGGTTGTGGGAATAGGACAAATTTTGATGTGATTTCTAAAAATCTTGTTGATGTTCAAAGGATTGTTATTGAAGAAATTCCTGAGAAATTAGAAGGGGCTGATCAACCTAAGAGGATAGGTATAATACTTTCAGAAGATTTGGTAAGCCCGATTAGTGAGAGAAAAACAAATCCAGGTTCGAAGGTTTTAGTTACGGGGATTGTTAGAGATACTCCTATTCTTTTGAAGACGGGTGGAACTTCGACTAAGTTTGATATATATCTAGAATCGAATTATATAGAACCTTTGCAGGAGGATTTTTATCAGATTGAGATCAGTGAAGAGGAAGAAGAGAGGATTCTTGAGATTTCTAAGGATAAGCATATTTTAAAAAAAATGATTGATGCAATGGCTCCTTCTATTTATGGATATGACCAGATCAAAGAAGCTCTTTTACTCCAAATGTTAGGGGGTGTTGAAAAGGTTAGATCTGATGGAATACGTTCAAGGGGTGATATTCATGTTCTTTTAGTAGGAGATCCAGGTGCAGGGAAGTCACAGCTACTTAAAAGAGCTAGTATTGTTGCTCCAAAAGCAAGGTATGTTTCAGGAAAAGGGGTTAGTGGTGCAGGTCTTACCGCAACAGTCGTTAAAGATGAATTTTTAAGGGGTTGGGCTTTAGAAGCAGGCGCTTTGGTATTGGCAAATAACGGGATGTGTATTATTGACGAACTTGATAAGATGACTACAGATGATAGGAGTGCGATGCACGAAGCTTTAGAACAACAGACAATAAGTATTAGTAAGGCAAATGTTCAGGCTACCTTAATGGCAAAAACTACAGTTTTAGCAGCAGCAAACCCAAAGCTTGGAAGATTTGACCCTTATGAATCGTTGGGTAAGCAAATTGATATGCCTCCTGCATTAATTAACAGATTTGATTTAATATTTACTATTAGAGATTTACCCGATGAAACAAGGGATTCGGCTCTTGCAGAACATGTTTTGGCACTTCATCAAAATCCTGATATTGGTGAGGTTGAAATTGATACAAAATTGATAAGAAAATATCTTGCTTATGCGAAACAAAGGATTAAACCCGTTTTAAGTGATTCTGCCAAAGAGGAAATAAAAAAATATTTTATCGAGTTAAGAAATAAAGATAGTAATAGTAAAGAAGGGATTAAACCAATCCCAATATCTGCAAGACAACTTGAAGCATTAGTTAGGCTTTCAGAGGCATCTGCAAAGGTAAGGTTATCAGAAAAGGTTACAAAAGAGGATGCTAAAAAAGCTATTGAAATATTAGAGTTTTGTCTTCATGATGTGGGAACTGATCCTCGAACAGGAAAGATTGATATTGATAGGATAACAACAGGTGTTACTGCAAGCGAAAGGGGTAAGATTGTGGTTGTAAAAAATATAATTGATGATTTGCAAGAAAAGATTGGGAGGACTAATGCGATTCAGATGAAAGATATTCTTAAAGCCTGTGAGATTGAAAATATAGCAAATGATGAGGCAAGAGAGATTATCCAAAAGCTTAAACGCTCAGGAGAAATTTTTGAGCCTAGAAATGAGTTTATTCAAAAATTGTAAGGACTAATGATTAAAATGGTTGAATTAAATGAAAGTCAAAATAATGACGCTTCAAGATTTATAAGAGAACCTGCCAAGATATTACCTTTAAGTCATATTAAAAATGCTAAATATCTAAAACAAGAAGGTTGGAATCCAAATTATATTGAGGTATTAAATGAGAAGATATATAGGGTTAATGTTATTGGGATTGTGGTTTCTAAGGATCAGATTTCTCCAGACAATTATGTGGTTAGCATAGATGATGGGTTTTCTACAATGCCTTTGAGAACTTTTGATAAGCCAGAGATTTTTTTAGATGTTTTAATTGGAGATTTTGTAATAGTTATAGGAAAACCTAGGGAGTTTGGAGGGCAAAGGTATATTTTAACTGAAATTTTAAGAAAAGTTGATTGTAATTCTGGAAGTAATAATTGGTTGACATTTCGGCAAAAATTGTTTGAGAAAAAGGGTCTTAGTGTTTTATCACCTAGTGAACATGAACAAAAAAATGGGAAAGAAAGTGTTGAAGAAGTAAAAAATATAACAACTGAGACTATGAATAGGGTGCAATTTGAAAAAAGCACTAAAGAGGTTAAACAAATAAAGGAAGAGGATTTTGGATTAGTTGTTAGTGAAGAAACTATTAGTGATGAGGAAATAGTTGAGGATAATAATTCTGAAAGTAAATCTCCTGCGCAGATAATCTATGATCTCATAAAAGAACTTGATTTGGGCGATGGGGCAGACATTGATGAGATTATTAAAAAATCTAGTATAACTGATGCAGAAAAGATAATTGATAGATTTATTAAAGAAGGGGAAATATATCAATCAAAACCAGGGAAAGTAAAGATATTATGATAAAGTAAAAGTGGTTTTTAGATTCTGTTAAGATTTTATGAATATATTTTTCTTTCTTAGTAGAAAAAAGGCGTGATAAATACCTCTAGAACACCTGCAATCAGCAATATTCCTACAGCTATTAATAAAAGGTCTGCTGTGTCTACTAAAATGTTTTCAAAGTGTTTGGAAAAAGCTCCGTGTTTTGATACTGCAAAAGATATTATTCCTCCAGCAATTCCTGCGATTACATACGCTAAAATCTCTGGAATACCATGGATTGAATACCTTACAATGCTTTGTATTACGTAGCCTGCATATGTAAGTCCACCAGCTTCGCCTCCTACTGCTAGGACTGAGCCTATTTTTTCTTTTACAAAGCTACCCATTGCAACACCTAAAACAGATGCGTTCCAGCTTAGTATGAATAATGATCCTGCTCCAAATATAAAAGAGAATAGTATGCAAAATACAAGTACTCTTACATTGTTTAAGATTATTGTTACCATTGAATTGATTTTGAATTCTACGTAAGGATTATTTGCAATTTTTGTGCTTTTTCCGTTTATTGCTGAAAGTGTTTCTAGTTGTACTGAGAATGTGTTTTGAACAAATTCGTTTGATAATACGAGATGAATTCCTGCAAAGGCAACTGTAAAACCCATGAATAGTAGCATAAACATCCTTATTGCTTTTCTGTGTTCTTTTAGTAGTGAAGCTCTATCTGCTATTTCAATGCCCTTATATGCTTCTCTTTTGATGATTGTGTACACTAAGGGAAGACTGAATAATACAGTTAGAATTACGACAACTAGACCTACATAATCGTTGAAAATAACTCTTGCAAGAACTACTGAGAGCACTCCGTACAGTATTCCTATCAAGAATATGAGCCAAGGCTTATCAAGTGCTGACTCACTTGAGATCATCGCTTCCATTACCATTGATTCTTTTTATAAAGACTTTCATTTAAATATTTATCGAATTAAATAGTGTGTTTGAAATGACTGTGTTTGAAATGACTGTGTTTGAAAAGACTGTGTTTGAAATGAAAAACCTTTAGCATAAATGGTGATGTATCTCGCAAATAGTCTAGATTGAACCTTGCGTGAATCCGTGTTTTCAAACTTTATGCCTCAAGACCAACGTATACAAAATGAGCTAGTTTTCATAAAAATAAAAAACCTCGGCATCAATGCTCAGGGATCTTGTTAATAGTCGAGGTTAATCCTTGCATGAATCGACCTAATCTTACTTTGACTTGAAAAATAAAAAACCTCAGCATCAATGCTCAGGGATCTTGTTAATAGTCGAGGTTAATCCTTGCATGAATCGACCTATTCTTACTTAGGCTTGAAAAATAAAAAACCTCGGCATCAATGCTGAGGGATCTTGTTAATAGTCAAGGTTAATTCTTGCATGAATCGACCTATTCTTACTTTGGCTTGAAATGCCAAATTATGCGAATGAACTGGATTTCATGAAATCAACAACCTCGCTGAATTTAGCGTATGCTTTTATATTACTAACATACCTCGCCCTTTGGGGTGAGGTTGTTGATTTAGGACACACATCAAAGCACATTATTTCTCAGGGAGCACCCCTTCATTTCCACTAAAAACAAAAATTCTTTTCGAAATTCTTATTATTGTTTTCTATATTGAAAATAAATATATAATATATATGATATAATGCTACTACTACTACTACTACTACTACTACTACTAGACAAGTTAGAACATAGTATTATCGGAAATATAGTGCCGTTAATACTCTATGTAATAATTAAAACTATATGTAATAATCATATAACAATTAAAAATATGATGTTACTAGAACTCTATCACAATTAACATTAGTTAGCAAATAAAACCAGTTAATAAATAAAATCAGTTAATAAATAAAACCAGTTAACAAATAAAAACTGTTAACAAATAAAAACTGTTAATAAATAAAAACTGTTAATAAATAAAAATAAAATTTTACAAGAACTCTATTATTATTAGTATAATCTGATAATTGAACACAGGATATATATGATTTGATAATTAAACATACGATATATATAATATGATAACTAAATAACTGATTTTCAAGCATAAATCTTTCTAACATCTAATTTTTCAGTATATGGATTTTTAATATACCTATTTCTAATACATGATTCTCAGGAATACATATTTCTAACATCTGATTTTTCAGTATATAGATTTCTAATATACCTATTTCTAATACATGATTCTCAGGTATACATATTTCTAACATATGATTTTTCAGTATATGGATTTCTAATATACCTATTTCTAATACATGATTCTCAGGTATACATATTTCTAATATACGCATTTCTGATATATTTCATCATTTGATTTTTCCAGACGAAATTAAGGGGTAGGAGAGAGATTGATTATATTTATTTATTGAAAATCTCACAATGTCATATTTCAATAGGGTTTAATACCGCTAACTTTATTGTGAGATCTTCAATTTTAAAATTTAAAACTTATAATTTAAAATTTATGATTTATGATTTATAATTTATAATTTATTCTCAATAATAACTCCGTAAATACCCCTGCCTTTAGGTTTGGGATAGGACGAACAATCAAGAGGATAAATTTTATTTATTCAGATATGTACTAGAGGACAAATGTTCAAATGATTAATTTAATAAGGTATATGAAAAGATATATTCAAAACTAATATTTTGAAATAGCAAACATTATTAAAAACAACAGCAAATCACAAGTTGTAATGATGTTGTGAAAAAAGAAGTCTTCAAATATTTATGAGATTACTTTATTGTGTTTATTTTTATAAGGTCATTTATAAGATCATTTATTTGGTGATTCATACGACTATTTATATAGCCCTTCATGCGATAATCTATCTAAAATAAATATTTTTAAAAAAAGAGCAGCATATATTAAACTAAAGTTATCAAAATAAATGAAAAACCTCAACATAAATACTGAGGTATCTCGTGAATAGTCAAGGTTAATCATGGCATGAATCCGTCTATCCATGATTTGACTTGAAAAATCAACAACCTCACCATAAAGGGCGAGGCCTGTTGGTAATATAAAAGCATGCGCTGTATTAAAGCGAGGTTGTTGATTAAAAAAAAGCGTACCGAGTCCTCTTGTTGAAACACGAGGTATGCTTTTCAATTGACCAAAGTATGGGAAATTATGCTGGATTTTATGAAATCGAATTAATTAAAATTGAGGGAATTAATAAAAAAGTTATGGATGTTAAAATGGCACAAAAAAATCTCAAGAGTTTTTTTCAAGGATTTTTAAACAAGGAAAGGTTTTTTGTAGATAAAAAAGTGCTTCAGGTAAATTATTCTCCACCAAGTTTGGTACATAGGGATGAACAAATAAATCAAATTGCAAGTATCTTGGCCCCTGCATTAAACTTTGAAAAGCCATCTAATATTTTCATATATGGAAAAACTGGAACAGGAAAAACTGTGAGCGTAAGACATACGCTTGATGAGTTAACTGTTGTGGCAAATGAGCAAAAAATAGCACTTAAAACAGTATACATAAATTGTAAGCTTAAAAGAGTTGCTGATACAGAATATCGGCTTGTTTCTACCCTAATTAAAGAACTTGATGATGTAACTATTCCATTTACAGGACTTCCAACTGATGAGGTTTATAGAATTTTTTATGATATTTTAGAAAAAAAGAAGGTACTTTTAATACTAGTTTTAGATGAAATTGATCAAATTGTAAAAAAGACAGGTGATGAGCTTTTATATAATCTGACTAGGATAAATTCGGAGCTAAAGCAATCAATTATAACTATTGTGGGAATTTCTAATGACCTTATGTTTGTAGATACACTAGATGCGAGGATTAAATCTTCTTTAGGAGAAGAAGAGATGGTTTTTCCACCATATGATGCTACTCAAATAAAAGACATACTATCTCAAAGGTCAAAGATTGCTTTTAGGTTAGGGGTTATAGGAGAAGGTGTTATTGAAAAATGCGCAGCCTTTGCTGCAAGGGAGCATGGAGATGCAAGAAGGGCAATTGACTTATTAAGAATCGCTGCCGAGCTTGCTGAAAGGGATAATAAAGAGAAAGTGAGTGTTGATTATATTGATATTGCTGAAAATAAGCTTGAATCAGATAAGACATTAGATATGGTTTCAACTCAGCCAAAACACTTTCAATGTGTACTTTATAGTGTAATATCGTGTTCAGATCCAAAATCATCTGTTGCAAGTACTGGTTCAGTTTATGATTATTATGTAGATGTATGCAAGAAAACAGGGCTTAGGCCCTTAACCCAAAGAAGGGTTTCAGGCATTTTGGCAGAACTTGAGATGCTTGGACTTATCAATTCTAAGGTTGTTTCAAAAGGAAGAGCTGGCAGGACAAGAGAACTAAAGGTTTCAATTCCTTATTCACTTCTTGGAAAAACATATGAAATATTAAAAAAGTCTTTAGGGTTATAAGAATACTTGCATATTATAATCCTTATCAGCTACTTATTTTTTGCACTCTGAAATATATTTTAAAAACCTAACATCTTCAAAAGATAAGGCTTTTATAGTTTTCAAAATATCACTTTTTCTATGGAGGGGGCATTCAGAAATTCAAATGAGGTATATAATTTTTTCATATCTAAAAAGATACTCATTTCTCAGGATTTAATGGACTATCTTATAGAAAAAGAATTTAATCCAAAACAATGTGAAAGAGTGCTTACAAGTGCAGATATAAAAAACTGCGTGATTATGAATCTTGATATATTTAACATGATAGAAGAGTCAGAATATTTTCAGATAAACTGGAGCGAATTCGATGGCTCTTTAGTGGAAAAGGATTTCGATAGTAATTCTAAAAAGTACGAAACTTTTATTGATTTTATTGATTCAAATACACTTAAAAAAAATTCTTTTAATAAAAAAACAAGTTTTAAAAAAAGACTACCTACAAAAGAAAACCTTGACAAAAGAATTCATAATCTTTCAGGGGCGTCTAGTTCTAAGGGTTTTGATAAAAATGTTGGTCATGATAAAAACATCGAAAATAAAGAAAAAGGTGAAAGAAGTAAAACTACACATACTAACGATATTAATAATACTAACAATATTAACGAACTTAACAAAATTAATGATACTAATGATATTCAAGAAATTGATGATTTTCATAACACTAATATTACTGATAGCAATAATAACAATCATAACATTAGAAGCAAAGAGTTTGAAATCAACAAAACCGATAGCAACAAAATAAACATCAAAAACATCAAATCCAAAAACCAATACGACAGCAACAACAAAAGCGATAGTGACAATCTTTGCGATGATGAGAATAACTACAAATGCAATAGTGATAATGAAAATAATGGCAACAACAGGGATAGCGAGAATTACAACAAAGATAATTCAAACAAGAATAACAATAGCGATATTAAAAATAATCATGATGATTACATTGATAACAACAAAAAAGAATTTAACAAAAAAGAATTTAACAAAAAAGAATTTAAATCTTTAGATTCTTCGAATAATCTAAACGTAAATAATTATCCTGAAAACAATCCTGAATGCAATTGCGATACAAATTTGGAAGATGATATAACAAATCAAAAGGGATTACATTATAAAAAAGTAGAAAATCCTTGTAGTAATACCAAACATGAAAATTTTGAACAACATTATGATCTGGAACAGATAAAATTAAAAGAGCCAGATTTTGGCAACTTCGAGATTTTATTCAATTACGAAGAGATGGACAAAAAAAGGGAGATTGGAGATTTTATTTCTTTTTTTAAACACAGATACGAATTTTTAAAAGGGGTATTATCCTCAAGAAATCAGCTTTCTTCTACAGTTTCTATTAAAAGAATAATTGTTAAAAATACAAATGATCGTAATGAATCAGTAGCTGTTATAGGGCTTATCAATTCAATCTCTAAGACCCAAAAAGGGAATTATATAATTAGTGTAGAAGACCCTACTGGTTCAATAAATGTAATGGTGAGTAGCGATAATCCTGAACTAATTGAACTTTGCGAAGATCTTGTTTTAGATGAGGTGATAGGTATAGAAGGTGCTTTATCAAAACACATGATATATGCAACAAGAATATATAAACCTGATATCCCATTTGGAGCAACCATTAAAAAATCTCCTGATGAAGTATACGCTTTGTTTCTATCTGATATTCATGTTGGTTCAAATATGTTTTTGGAAGAGGATTTGAACAGATTTTTGAAATGGATTAATCAAGAAAGTGGAAGTGAGGAACAAAAAAGAGTTGCAGGGTTAGTAAAATATATATTTGTATTAGGGGATGTTGTAGATGGAGTAGGGATTTATCCTGGACAAGAGAAAGAACTTGATATTAAAGATATTTACAAACAATACGAAAAAGCAGCAGAATTTATTAAAAGAATTCCTATTGAAAAAAATATTTTTATTATTCCTGGAAATCATGATGCTTTAAGATTGTCCGAACCTCAACCACAATTATCAAAACTTTATGCGTCCTCTTTTTATAATATTCCTAACGTGACTCTTCTTACAAATCCTTCATCAATAAGGATTCATAAAAAAGCTGGTTTTCCAGGTTTTGATGTTTTGATGTACCATGGATATTCCTTTGATTATTATGTTGCAAATGTGGATACAATTAGAAGACAGGGAGGCTATGATAGAGCTGATTTGATAATGAAATTTCTTTTACATACGAGACATCTTGCACCAACACACACCTCTTCATTGTATGTGCCTGAAACAAGAGACGATTTTTTAATGATTAAACAAGTGCCTGATTTTTTTGTAACAGGACATATTCATAAAACATCTGTTTCAAATTATAAGGGAATTACACTGATATCTGGAAGTTGTTGGCAAGGCAGAACATCTTTTCAGGAAAAAGTAGGACACCATCCCGAACCATCAAGGGTTCCTATTGTAAATCTTAATACTAGAGAGGTAAAGATACTTAATTTTTCAAGGTAATAAAATGGTAATTGCAACAAAAGAGATGCTAAAATATTTTGAGAGTATAGAAAAAAGGACTCAACATTGTTTTGATATCTCATCAAAGGCAAGGCAACAAGGCTATGACCCTCAAAAAAAAGTCGAGGTTAAAATTGCAAGAAACATGGCAGAAAGGGTTGTAGGTCTTATATCTACTGCCACTGACGCAATTAATGATGTAGAACTTATTAAAAGGATTCAAGAGCTTGAATTATTATATGGCCCATTAGATTGGAAGGTTGCTTTGATAATTGGTAAAGAAGTTGCTGAGCAAAAGTTTGGAAAGTTTTCTTCATTAAAAGAGGCTATAGAGGTAGGGATTAGAACAGGGTTTGCATACCATACAGTAGGGATAGTGGCTGCTCCTCTTGAAGGATTTACCGGGGTTGATATCAAGAAAACCAAGGATGGTAAAGAGTACTTATGTATTAAATTTTCAGGGCCCATTAGGGGAGCAGGAGGGACTGCGGCTGCTTTTTGCGTTATACTTGCTGATTTTATAAGGGTTAATATGGGTTTATCAGAATACGATCCAAGCGATGATGAGATTAGTAGATACATTATAGAAATTAATGATTATAATGACAGGGTAACTCCCTTACAGTACCATCCTAGTGAAAAGGAAATAGCTTATCTTATTTCCCACATTCCTGTAGAGGTAGGGGGAGAACCTACAGAGAAAATAGAAGTTTCAAACTATAAAGATCTTGAAAGAATAGAGACTAATCAAATAAGGGGTGGAATGGCTTTAGTTCTTTCAATGGTTGCTTTAAAAGCTCCAAAAGTGTGGAAAAGACTGAGTGTGTGGGGAAAGGAGTTTCAGTTAAACTGGCTTTGGCTTGATGAGTTTTTAGCTATTCAAAAAAAGGAAAAAGCACAAGGCAAGCATGAGGAAAGTTCTTCTTTTAAGCTAACGCCCAATTATACATACATAAGTGAACTTGTTGCAGGAAGGCCTGTTTTTTCATATCCTTTAAGGTCTGGCGGTTTTAGGCTTAGATATGGCCGTTCAAGAACTAGTGGTTTTTCATCAGCAGCGATTAATCCTGCAACTATGATTACTTGTGAGAATTTTATTGCAATAGGTACGCAGATCAAAGTTGAAAGGCCTGGAAAGGCTGCTGCAATAACTAGTTGCGATTCTGTTAATGGTCCTATTGTAAAAATTGATGATGGCTCAGTATTGAAGATTAATTCAGTTCAAGAGGCATTAGCGGTTAAAAAAAGAGTTACTGAGATAATATATCTTGGAGATATTCTATTTAATTATGGGGATTTCAATGAGAACGGACATGTGCTCGTACCTGTTGGATATTGTCCTGAGTGGTGGGTGTGCGAACTTAAAGAGGCAATTAAAAAAAAATATTTTGATAATAAAGAGGTAGGAAAAAAAGAGATTATTAATGTAATTAAAAATAAATTGGGATTTGAAAATCCTGATATTTTCAAGAATATGCCAACATTTCAGCCTTCATTTGCCCATGCAAAAAAAACATCATTAGAACTTGATATCCCGCTTCATCCTGGTTATATTTATTTTTGGAGTGAAATATGTCCAAAAGATCTTTTGAATCTTTTGAGGATGCTTTCAAAGTATTCAAGTGTTAAAAATGAGCACGAAAAGGTCAAGCTCGTATTTATGATTAATGAAAGTGATGGAAATTTGGTATGTGCAAAAAGAACACTTGAGATATTAGGAGTTCCTTTTTCATATGTGAATAATAATTACATAGTTTTAAATGATTCAGATACTAATGCATTTTTATGTAATCTGGGAACAAGCCCGGATGAATATGAGGTTTCTATAACTGAGATATTTTCAAAAGTAGAAGGGTTAATTTCTAAAGACCCAGATGATTTAAAATCAGGATTAGATGTAATAAAACAAATATCTAATGTAAAAATAATGGATTTATCCGGTACATTTATTGGTGCAAGGATGGGCAGACCTGAGAAAGCTAAGATGAGAACTTTGAAAGGAAGTCCTGAAACCCTTTTTCCTGTTGGAACACAAGGTGGAAGGCTAAGAAGTTTTGAAGAGGCATCAAATGTTGGATTTGTTGAAGCTGATATTCCTAAGCATTATTGTGAGAAATGCAAAAAAGAGGTTTCTTTTGGGATGTGCGATTTTTGTCTTCAACCAACTAAACAGATGTATTATTGTCCAGTTTGTAAGGATTGGGGCATGGAAAAAGAATGCGAAAAACACGGTGAGAAAAAAGTTTATGGCCCGCAAAAAATTGAGATTAAAGAACTTTATAATGCGTGGATAAAACATTTGGGTGTTGGTAAGCCTGAAATATTAAAAGGCGTAAGAGGAACAAGTAGCAAAAATCATATTCCAGAACATTTTGCAAAAGGGCTTTTAAGGGCAAAATCTAAGATTGCTGTAAATAAAGATGGTACTATTCGTTATGATGTAAGTGAGGTTCCTTTAACTCATTTTAAGCCCAAAGAGATAAGAACCTCAATTAAAAAATTAAAGGAATTAGGTTATGTTCTAGATATATATGGAAATCCTTTAACAGATGAAAACCAAATTCTAGAGATTAAACCTCAAGACATTATTCTTCCAAGTATAAAAGAAGGTTTTGAAGAAGGTGCTGATATGATTCTTTTAAGGGTTTGCAATTTTATAGATTTATTACTTGAGAAATTATATCACATGAAACCTTTTTATGAAATAAAATCAAAAGAAGATTTAGTAGGGCATCTGGTTTTAGGAATGGCGCCACACATTTCTTGTGGAATGGTCGGTAGAATAATTGGATTTTCAGAAACTCAAGGGCTTTTTTGCTCGCCAATGTTTCATGCTGCACTACGAAGAGATTGTGATGGCGATGAGGCTTGTCTTTTGATGCTTATGGACGCTTTTTTGAATTTTTCTAGAGAGTATATGCCTGATAAAAGAGGTGGAAGGTCAATGGATGCGCCATTGGTTATTACCTCAGTTTTAGACCCCTCAGAAGTTGATGATATGGTATTGGGTTTGGATGTAGAATATTCATATCCTATTGAATTATATAATGCTGCGCAAAATTACAAAAACCCAAGAGAATTATCTATTGATACTATTGGAAAAAGGCTTGGAAAAGAAAAACAATATGAAGGTTTTGGGTTCACACATGACACAGAAAATTTCAATGCAGGGGTTTTGATATCCGCATATAAAATACTTCCTACAATGGATGACAAGATGAAAAAACAGATGTTTTTAGCTGAGAAAATCAGAGCTGTTGATGAAAATGATGTTGCAAAGCTTGTAATTGAGAAGCATTTTCTAAAAGACCTTAAGGGAAATCTGAGAAAATTCTCACAACAATCTTTTAGATGTGTTAAATGCAATGAAATTTTTAGAAGACCACCTTTAAGGGGCATTTGCACGCAATGTGGTGGAAAGATTATATTTACTATTTCTGAAGGTTCAGTAATAAAATATCTTCAGCCTTCTTTAGACCTCTCTGAAAAGTACAATGTTGGACAATATTTAAAGCAAACATTAGAGTTAACTAATCAAAGGGTAGAAAGTATGTTTGGAAAGGAAATAGAGAAACAGGAAAGTCTCTCTTCATGGTTTGGAAAATAGTATATTTAGAATCCTGACAAAAGCTATAGTACTTTTGCTTTAGTTAAAGGATGGTTTTCTAAACGATGTACTCGATGCACTTATAATTCTGAGAATAAATAGAGCACTTTTGCTTGAGTTAAAGGATGGTTTTCTAAACGATGTACTCGATGTACTTATAATTCTGAGAATAAATAGAGCACTTTTGCTTGTGTTAAAAAATGGTTTTCTTAACAATGTACTCAAAATCCTGAGAAAAGATACAGCACGTTTAACTTTTGGTAAAATATGGTATGTTAAACAATAAAGCAATACTCAAAATATCAAATTCTAATTAAAATTAAATCTTAATCAAGATATTCATAAGTGATATTTAGATAAGGTTTGCATCCGTTTATTCCAAACTCACTACACTTTTCACTTGGAAGAATTCCAGAATCAAAACAGGTGAATGAAGCTTTGTTTGATGCTAAGTCTGATCCGACAATTCTTGTGACAAAGCGTTGGTTTCCACCTAATATGTACTCTGAAGCAACCTCTTTTATATCAATACAAATCCACTTCGTTAGATTTGTATCTTTTTCACTTTTTATTACTAAGGGAGTTATTTTAATTTCTTTAGATGTCTGTTTTTTAAGTATTTCTTTTATTTCTTTTTGGATATTTATTACTGAGCATTGGGTATTATTTGTGAAACCAATAGATATAATATCTCCATCAAGATTTCCTGCATATATATTATACATGCACAGCTGGGCACTTTTAATGGCACTATTTAAAAGTATATCTTCTGCATCTGAGATATCAAATTCAAGGTCTGTTACAAAATTCCAATCTTTATGACCTACATTTGATTGAGGGCAAAATGTTATTGGATTGCAAAGACTTTCAACCACACAATCATCACAATCACTCCTTAAATAAATATTTTCTGGTACTTTTAAAATCACTGAAGATAAATCAATATAAGTATAGTATCCTAAAAGCCTTACATACATCCCTTTAGATTCTTTTTTGTTTGCAGTAATTGTTAGATTTGAACCTAGGCATAATTCAAGATCTATTTTATAGGAATTCATCTCATTATTATCAAAAATCAAATTATCATAATTACAACTTATGATTGCTGTTGTTTCTTTTGATTCATCATAGTTTGAAAATGTTATATCCATTGTTTGGTTAGAGTAATTGAAAATATTGATTTTTGTTATCTCTCCTAAATCTATTCTTTCAAATTCAAATGTAGGAGAGGATGCATCCATTATGATTATGTTATCAGAGCCTCTTTGAAGATTTATGTTATTTAGTAATACACTTTTTTCAAAATCCTGATTTAACATTATTTTGGCAAAGTGGCCTTTTGAATAAAACTTTCTCTTTGTTGTATTCAAAGAGAGTGTTAGTTGCATTCCTTCAAAGTCAAAGATATAGGGGTTTTTTATTGATATGACGTATTGATCTACAAATTCATTTAAAGATGTCATATTTATGGTATAACTTATTTTATTTGCAAAATACTTAATCCCTATTTTTAGTTTTGATGTGTCAAGTTCTTCAAAATCTGAAATCTTGGTGTAATATATTGTAACTTTTTTGGTTCTTGAATCATATCTCGAGTATATATTTAATGATTCAATTATTTTTAGGAGTTTTGTTTTTATATCTTCAATTTCTGCATTTGTTTGGTTAGTGATATTAGTTAAATTTAATTGCGTATCTTTTTGATCAGATTCGATGGTTTGATTAGGGTCTATTGGTTGAAGGGAAGGGCTTTGAATGATGGAATCATTAGAGTCATTAGAAACAATTTGATTTTGTGTTTCATTTTGCTCTGCAGTTTTGTCTTCAATTACAAAACCCTGGTCTATTTCTGTCGTGGTGTTTATTTCTTTAGAAGTGTTATCTTTTATTTGTTCTTCTCCATCCATTATATCTTCATTTTGGGTTATGTTTGAGATGTTATTATCATTTTGTAAAGGGGTTGTTGTTTGTGTATCTTCTATGGATTGATTTATTGTGTTATTTTCGTTATCAGTTATATTAGTTTGAGGCAAATTATTTGTTGTTGTGTTCTCATTTTCTTCTTGTGTTTCATTTATTGTAGTTATATCGCTGTTTTCTATTGATTGTGTTGTTGTGCTATCATCGTTAATATTTGCTTGATTATTATCATCTTTTGTATTTAGATTATTTGTTTGTATGCTATCAATAATTTCTTCATCAATTACCTCTTGTTCTTTTTCCTCTTCAGCAGGATTATTTTGCTGGTTTGTTGCATCTTTGAGATTTTCATTTTGTAATTCATTTAGATCCCCTTCTTCCAAATCCTGTGTAATCCTGCCGGTAATACCACCTTCAAAGAATCTTATTACAGACATTATAATTCCAGTTAAAAAGTCACCTAAAGAACTAAAAATTCTTGTAGCTCCAATAAATGCCCCAGTTATTCCAAATTGATTTGAGCTTAAATCATTTTCTTGGGCTATTTGTATAATTTGATAATTCTGTTCATTAATATAATCATCATATAATAAAACTATTTGATAGTAGTCGGGGGTTACTTTGGTATCAAATGATAAGGTGTTTTGCTCTTCATTAAAGACTATTTCTCTAAATTCATCAAAAATTATTGGCTGAGAAAGTTCTTTTGTATATTTTATCTCTTCAAATACATTGGATGTTTCATTATCAGAAATTATCTGCGTATCAAAAAAATTCTGGTCTGAAACAAAAAGTGCAACTTCGAAGTATTGTCTTAAGTAATTTCCTTCAAATTCAGATTCCAAATAACAATAATCGTTTATTGGAACGGATCTTTTGTTTTCAATTATAAAATTACATCTAGTCGGGCTTATTACATTAAATACATCGTTAATACACTCAATATTACAGCTATCTGATTCAATATAATCTAACGCGTTAATGTATGCTGTTGTGTTAAATGTTTTTATAGAGGGAATCTTTGATTTGAAAACACCTGTTGTTCTAAGGGTTATGTTTAGATAAAATACATCAACAGTATCTTCTTTGATTAAATAAATCTTCATTGTTTCTAAGAAATTCTGAGTTTTATTTGGCTCGTCATATGAGATAAATAATATATTATTACTTATGGAAGTGCTAATGCCTGTCACTTTAGTTTCTAAGAATCCATAGTTGTTATCATCCGCATTTGTAGCATTTATCAAATCAATCTCTATGCCTTGATAGGGGATTAGTGTAATAGGTGCAAGATAATTTATCAAGTTTTCACTATCTTTGGTTTGATTGCTTAAATTTGTTTTGTTATCAAGACTTTGGTTTAGAATCGCAGTTTCATTTCCAATTACACTTTGGTTGTTATCATAAATTTTTAAGTTTTCCAAATATCTCTCTTTATCAACGAATGTAATGTTTAATAAAAATTCTGTTATCGTTGAGTTATGATATTCTTTAATCTTAATGATGTCATTTTCTATATCATTTATTGGAATAATTTCTAGCACATCGTTAACAATTACTATTGCCGTATTATTTGTTCCTACGCCCAAAAAGGTTGAACTTCTTCCCAAGATGGAGTTTAAATTAATATGGGTTATTTCTTTTTTAATTGCAAGTGCAGAATATGTTATTCCTGTTTGGTTTATTTGGGATATTGTTATGTTTGTATCGCTTAGGTTTTCAAGAGAAGCGTTTGTGAAGTTTTGTGTTTGATTGTTGATCTCATCAATACTTTGGTTTGAATAAATAGTTTGGTTTGTTGTTTGATTAAATAGTTCTTCTATATCATCTTCAATACTAATTTCTTCTTCATCTGTTTCTTCACCCTCTTCTTCATCATCATCCTCTTCTTCAATTTCTTTCGGAGTTTGATTTCCAATTATTTCGATTTCATCATCAATATTTATCTGCTGTTCCTGTTCATTTATTTCTTCTTGATCATTTAATTGATCTTGATTTTCTTCTGATTGATTTGTTTGTTGAATGCTTTGGTTTGATTGAGTTTGATTAGATGAATTTTGTATTGCTAGTATATTATCAATTTCTTCTTGGGTTTGATTTTCAATTATTTCAATTTCATCCCTATTCGAAATGAATCCTTGTGTATTATCAACATTCTCTGAGGGTTCAATATCCATTTCAGGGTTTTGTTCAATGAAAATATCAGGATTTTCAATAATCTGTTCAGGATAATTTGTATCTGTGAACTGAGGGTCTGTAGTAATTACTAAATCGTTTGTATCTTCAAAACCGGTGTTTAAGTCGCTATTTTCATCAATAGATGATACATCTGTTGCAAAAAAACCTGTAATCCCGCTATTATTTGAATTTAGAAAAAATGAGGAGCTTAACACCATTAGTGCGATTACCATCAAAGAAATAATTATTATACTTGTTTTTCTTTTCTTTAGATTCTTATTGAGGATCAGTTTTTTTAAATCGTGAGAATCTTGTGAATCGTTTTCTTTAAAATGCTTTCTTTTATGAAGTTCTGCTATGATTTTTTCAGGATTTTCCCCTTTAAAAAATGAATGAATTTTTTGTTTATATTCAACATATGTTAGATTGCCATCAAGGTAACTTTTAAAGAAAGTTTCTTTTATTTTTTTAATTGTTTTATCAATATTTTTTATCTGTTCCTCTTTTGAATTAGTCGGATTTTTGCGTATATCTTCTATAAGTTCTTCATAGTCCCTTAATGAGTTAGGATTATTCATTTTCGTTTTTTATTTCAAATATCTTTTTTTGATACTTCTTTTGTGTATTTGAGATATACACGAAGGACTTCTTTTCAAGATTATTGCAATCTCTACTGTTTTTAAATTTTCTTTTGATTTAAGAAAATAAATCAAATTTTCAGATATTGTTGAGTTTGAATTTGCAAGCTCTAAGAGGGGGATTTTAATAGAATCATTTTTATTGACATTAAAGGAATAATCTTTTGATTGTATGTAACTGGAATATATAGTTTTTTGACTCCTATTTATTGTTTTTGCAATATCACAATTTTTGACTTTTTTAATTTCCTTAAGATATCTAATCAGTGATTGCAATGGCGCACTTTTGTTTGAAAAAACGCTTATAGGAATTAAATATTCAATTAAGGCGGTTTTGTTTGTATTGCCAATAACGTTTTCTAAAACATTAGTTTTGGGTTTTATATTTGGGATATCCGTTTTTTGCATTAGTTTACTTTTTTTCTCATATTATTTAAATTTTTCCCATATTGATAAATTTTTTTAGTTTTTAGTTACTTTTTAAAATCTGGATAAACATTTGATAAACATTTGATAAACATTCGATAAATATTTGATAAATATTTGATAAATATTCAATTAATACTCGATAAAAATTCAACATAATTTCCACACAATCTCTATACAGTTTTTATATGATTTTTATAACCCTTCTTTAAAAACTCCTCAAGAGTAGTAAAATATATTAAGAACTGATTCACCTACTAAAAAATTGTCAGGTAAAAATTTTTAAAAAAACAAAAAATGAAGGGTGTTAATATAGAAGATAATTATCGCAGTATATGCTTTGTAAGCGATTTGCATATATCGGGTTTTAGGGCTCTTGATGAGATCCCTATCATTAATGAATTTAAAGCGCTTTTAAGGGCACTTATTTCTAAAGGGGATTGCGAACTTGTAATACTTGGGGATTTTTTAGAACTGTTAAAAACAGAATTTAATCTAAGAATTGAATCAGATCTTTTTTACCTTGAGCTTTTGAATTTACTTAAAGAGCTGTCTCTAAAAACAAATGTGACTTATATACTTGGAAACCATGATAAGAATGTTATCCACCGAAAAGAGATTTTATCTATCTTGAAAAAATATTGCATAAATATTCCTAAAAATCCTTTTGAATATGAAAAAAATTTAATTATCAAAGAAAAAAATATAGTGGTTTTTGGAGAGCATGGAAATCAATATGACCCGCTAAGTAGCTATAATGATATTTATGATAGTGAAGAGCTGGGTCTTGGAGATTACTATATTAAGAACGCAATTGGAAATATTGTATCTAAAAGACAAAAGTCTTGGATAAATGATGTTGATAAAATAAACCCAATATCTTCTGTACCTTCTTTTATTGCTTCTAATTTTTTTTATAAGGAAACAAGCAGGCTTTTTAAGCTGATTACCATCCCTTTTACATTTAATCTTTTGTTTGCAAAGATTATCCCCTTACTTTTGATTTATCTATTCTTTTTTCAAGGCTTAAAATTATCAGAGCAATCCTTAGTTGTTTTTAGTGTTGTTGCACTTCTTATTCTAATAGATTTTTCCTTTTTTATATATGGCGGAGTAGTTTTTATCTTTAGAAAAGATTTTAAAAAGTTTATGGCTAAGTTTGGTTTTTGGGACAAATTTAAGGTTTTAAGAGCAATTGAGGATAAAAAATTTAGTTTGGAAGAACAGATGATTAAGGGCAATATTAAATCCTTTGGAAATAAAGTTGACTTCTATTTTTATGGGCATACGCACTTGGCAAAAATGGATGGATATTATAATAATAGTTTTTGTGTGAATACTGGGCAATTTAGTAAGGGCTATGCATTGGTAAAATCAAAGATAGGACTTCCTGCAATATATGTGCCTTATTCATTTTGCTCTTATGCATTTTTTAGAATTATAGAGGATAAAAACATCTACAAGGCTCAAATTAAGCTCGTTACGAAAAAAAAGCCAATTAAGACAAAACTTACTTGGTTTCAAAGAATTTCAATAATAGAGAGCATAAGAGTTTTAAGAAAACTAACCGAAAACAAAATAGAGATAAAAGAGATTTTAATATAGCTTTTAATTTTTAAAAAGTGTTTCATTTAAAAAATTCTAAAATCTTTATGTATTTAATTATATATTTCAGTTGAAAAGTATTTTTGAAAAAATAAATATAAACTATCAGAAATATAAACATTTTATTTTAAAATAACTGAACAATATGGAACATCGTTTATAGAAGTTGCATTACTCATATCCAAGAGATTTAGATCTTGACCAAATCTTATTGAGTTGATACCAAAAAATGTTATGGAATCTGATCGTTTAATTAATTGGATAATCAATCTATCATCAAGTTCTTTCCAATCATAGTAATTACTTGCTAAATCTATCTGTTTTTTCCCTTGAGAAATTTTTTTCCCTTTTATTTCTTTATCACATACATAAAGAAAAACCTTTCCATTATCCTCTTTTAGGGAAACAAAATATTTCATTTTATTGTTTTAACAGGTTTTTTAGCACCGCAAACCTGACAGATTATAAATGTTGCAATCTTTTCTTTTGAAAGCGTAGTATCTGGCTTTTTGCATTCAGGGCAAAACACGAATTCATTTGCATAATCGGTAAGCTTTTCATTAATTCTTGCTGCGGATACTTTTGAACCTACAATCATTGAATTGCTTGTAAGTTCTCCCGGCGTACCAAGCTCTTTTAGGATGTATTTTAGAACATGTTCAACATCCCTATTAAGGGTTTTTGCAATTGAATGAAAATTACTGATTATAGTTTTGTTTCCCTGTATATGTCCCATCACTTTTGGTATCACAAATCTTTCTTGAGATTCATTTTTCTTTGGCAGTTCTGATATTGCTTTATCGAGCATTGATTCATAATCCATCTTCTTCACCTATTTGTTTAATTGCAAAAATTATATCTTTTTTAAGTACCGTCTTATGTTTAGAGTTCTTAACCGAAACATTTGATATTAAGGCTATTCTTTTAAGTTTTTTTTCTAATATAAACTTTAACTCTTCCATAGCTAATTGAGAGGGCCTTTTCACTCCCGCCTTTCTCATAATCTTTCCCATTGCGTTTAAGGGCAGTATTCCAAGTACCATTTAAAATAAAGAAAAAGAGGGTTTTATTTAATTCTTTTGTTTAAGTGCATTAGCAAAAGCCTTTTATACTAGCTAGCAGTAAAAATATATTAAAAATGGGAAGAGGGGCTTTTATAAACAAAAAGGCGAAGGGCACAGCAGGTGAAAGGGATATTATTCATATGTTTTGGGATAATGGCTGGGCTGCGATTCGCTCTGCAGGATCTGGTTCTTGTTCAACACCATCCCCAGATATTTTGGCAGGAAACAATGTGAGAAAGGTTGCAATAGAGGTAAAGATTACAAATTCTTCCTCGAAATATTTTCCGAATGAAGAGATTGAGAATCTATTGGTATTTGCAAGATTATTTGGAGCAGAGGCATGGGTTGCAGTAAGGTTTCAAAAACTTGATTGGCTTTTTATTAATCCTGAAGACTTAACCCTTACTCAAAAAGGACACTCAATAAATATTGAGAAAGCAAAACAAATAGGCCTATTATTCTCAGAACTTATTGCTAAAACCAGTTTGTAATATAATCTAATTCTTTTCAGGCATATCTTTTTCGTTTAGAAAAATTCTAAATTCCCATCAAATTCCGGCAATTAATTTTAATATCTCTTTGATGTCATGAATCCGTCATTCGCATACTTGGGTCAATAGAAAAGCATACTTTGTGTTTAAACAGGAGGAATCGGTACGCTTTTTTGTAATCAACAACCTATTTGAATACAGCGCATGCTTTTATATTACCAACATAATCCCCCTTTGGGATGAGGTTGTTGATTTCATGAAATCCTGAACATTTGTATACTATGGTCTTTCAAGCCAAAGTTTGAATAGATGGATTCATGCAAGGATTAACCTCAACTATTCGCGAGATAACTGGAGCATTTATGCCGAGGTTTTTCATTTAAGTTTTAATGGCTTGAATATAATTTATAATTTAATTTTCATAAGGTCAAATGCGGCTTTTGTATTAGGAAAAATACATCTTGCCTCGTTTAATAATTCAGAAATATCGTTATAGCGCTGTGAAAAATGTGTGAGTATTAGCTCTTTTGCATTGCTTTGGCTTGCTATCATTGCGGCCTGTTCGCTTGTCAAATGAAGAAATTTGTCAGTTTTTTCAACATGTTTTGAAGCATAAGTTGACTCACAAATAACAAGGTCTGAATCCTTTGCAAGCTCTTTTGCACTTTCACAAATGCCTGTGTCTGCTATGTAGGCAATGCACTTACCTTTCTTTATGAAACAAACATCTTTAGGGGATATCTTTTTTCCTAAATTAGAGATGGTTTTGCCATTAAGAAGCTGTGTTAGATGAGGGCCTTGCTTAAGCCCTAACAATTTCATTTTTGTTTTATCTATTCTAAATTTATCTTTCTCTTCAAAACGAAAGCCTATACACTCAATTGAATGTGCTAGTTTTTTGGCAATTATTCTAAACTCGCTATTTTCAACTATTACTCCTTCTAAGACATCTCTTGCGTTGAAATTAATAGGTGATTCAAAAGGGAATACTTCGAGCAATTTATTCATTCTTTGAGCTGTACCATTAGGCCCCATTATTTCTAACTCTCCAACATACTTGTTAGAAGCCATTGTCTGCATCATCCCCGGAAGACCTAATACATGGTCTCCATGCCAATGGCTAATAAATATGTTAGATATCTTTTGTGCACTTAATCCTGCATGTTTTAATTGACGTTGTGTTCCTTCTCCGCAATCAAAAAGAAATGAATGCTCTTTGTACTTAAAAAAAATTGAAGAGTGATTCCTCTCTTTAGTTGGCGCCATTGCAGAGGTCCCTAAAAAAATAATTTCTATCATTTTATATTCAATTTGTATTTTAGTCCTTGAATGAAAATTCTTTAAAACATAACTGCTTTAAGATATCTTTCAATAAATTTGAATGTCTAAGTATTATTACCAATATATTTTTGTTCATTAGTCCTTTAATTTGTATCTTTAATTTATATTTGTCTCTTATTACAATCCGTTTCTTCTTGCATAGGAGCCTTAAATACTAAAATCTGCGAATGACATATGAAATCAAATAATGATTATATTTTTGTTATATAAAGCTTCCTTAAATAGTTAGTATCTTTGATTGTTCTGCTCAACTTCGTTTTTATAATCACAACAAACCACTATTTAAAGTCACATATAGATTTACCTTGCAAATATTCTAAAGCAAATTGCCCTAATGATACGTTTCTCTTCTCGTTTACTTCAAAATTGAATAGAGCTATCGCTAGCTCATTACACTCAAATCCCCTGTATACCTGCAAAATCGAAGAATAAATTTTGCTCGATTATCTCTAAATACTTCTTGAATTGCACATAAAATTTAAATTTCTTATAGAAAGATACTTAGATCAAACACAATTGTTTAAATATGAGCAAATAAAAATTTCTCTTTAAGAAAGAAAATGAAATCTATTGGAAAAAATGCGAATCCTCAACTTTCTATTCAAGAATTTATTGGGTATTCAAAAAAATTAGCTAAAAAATTGAAATCCTCTCTTATGTTTTTCTCATCATCAAAACTTGAGAATAAATATCTTTCAAAATCACTTTCACTTTTTGAGGATTTTGTTCTTTTAATTGATTATCAAAACTTAAATACTTTTGATTTGCAATCTGTTGATAAGATAACTATTAGTTCAGAAAATACTGCTTTACAACATCCGAGTGTAAAACCTAGTGCTTCAGGGTCTAGTGCTTTACAATCCAGTGCTTTACAACATCCTAGTGTAAAACCTAGTGCTTCAGGGCGTAGTGCTTTACAATCTAGTGCTTTACAACATCCGAGTGTAAAACCTAGTGCTTCAGGGCGTAGTGATTTACAAAATATGACTATAAAACCTAGTGATTTTGAATCTAGTAATATTAATGAAAAATGTGAGGAAGAAAAAGATAGGTTTTCTATAACACTTTTTGTGCCTTTCCCACCCCAAGTAAATCCCTATATTTCAATAGATTCAATTAAAGATATGGCTAGTATTTATGATTGTATTAGTTCAATTAGGAATCCTTTAGGCGTTGAGTTTGAAAGAATGAATGCAAAGGAGTATGAAAAGATATCAAAATTTCTGGAAAAAAAGATTAAAATTCCTTTATTTGATATAACAAGTTATTTTGACGATTTTTTCTCGGTAAAAGATGAGGATTCCCTTGCAAAAATTAGTAAATCGGCAATGCTATCAGATCTCTTGTTTAAAAGGCTTTATCTTGCCATAAAAAAAGGAAAAGTGGGGTCTGAACATGGTGCCTATGAATTTATAAACTACTCCCTTAAAAGGCTTTGTTTGGAACCTGCATTTTCGCCAATTATTGCAAATTCTTCTAATTCTTCAAATATTCATCACCTGTTTCATTCTAAAAAGCCATTTAAGAAAGGGTTTGTTTTAGTCGATTTAGGGGTAAAATATGAAGGTTTTTGTTCGGATTTAAGCAGGATGATTTATCTTGGGACTCCTTTTATTAGGGAAAGAGAGCTTTTTAATCTGGTTTGTTTAGTTCAGAATAAATCACTTGCTTATGTTAAAAAAGATATTTTGTATAGGGAGATTGATTATTATGCTCGACAGATTTTTGGCATCTATAAGGGTAATTTTAATCATCTATTAGGGCATGGACTTGGGTATTATGCTCATGAAGCACCTTCTTTTTCAAAGTTTTCTGAGGATAAAGTTAGGAAAAACCAAGTATTTACAATAGAACCTGGAATTTATTTTAAGGGAAAATATGGGATAAGGATAGAGGATAGTTGTTATTTTGATGGTGAAAAGGCAATTAGTTTAACAAAAACAAAAAAACAACTATTTTTGGTGTGAGTCTTGTTTTTTTTCATAATACGCATTGTTTTTATTCTTTTTATCCTTCCTAATGATGTTGCTATTGTCCATAGTTTTTTTTAGTTTTTTTTAGTTTTTTATTGTATCTTTTTAACATTTTTTTTCAATAAGTTTAAAAATAGTTGATGATTTTTTAGTTAATATGGAATCAAAAAAATCGGTAAAGAGGAAGGTTAAATCCACTGCTAATAAATCAGATGGTGAATGGACAAAAAAGTCTGGATGGCTTTGTATAGATGAGAAAGAAAAAAAGCGAATTTTTGATTTTTCAAAAGGGTATAAGGAGTTTTTAAATTCTTCAAAAACTGAAAGAGAAGCGGTTAATACGATTTTATTTAGAGCGAAAAAAGCAGGTTTTAAGGAATTAAGCTCTTTTAATCATCTGAAAAAAGGAGATAAGGTATATTATGATTATAAGGGCAAGGCTTTAATTTTGGCAGTTATAGGTGATAAACCATCGTTTAATATTATTGGAGCCCACATTGATTCTCCAAGGCTTGACATTAAGCCTTTTCCATTAACACAGGATTGTGAGCTTGGGCTTTTTAAAACCCATTATTATGGGGGCATTAAGAAGTATCAGTGGGTAAATAGGCCACTTGCAATGCATGGGGTTGCTTTAAAAAAAGATGGGAGTAAGATTGAATTTTCTTTAGGTGAAAGAGAGGATGAAGAGGTGTTTATTATATCTGATTTATTGCCACATCTTTCAAGTAAGCAACTTGATAAAAAAGCTGATAAGGTTATTGAAGGAGAAAACCTGCAGGTAATTGTTGGAAATATACCGATAGATTTGGATAATTCAAAAGCGATAAGAAGAAACGTATTAAAGATACTAACTAAACGATACGGGCTTTGTGAAGAGGACCTTTGCGTGTCTGAGATTTGTTTTGTTCCAAATGATAAGGCTAGGGATTTGGGCTTTGATCGTTCAATGATTTGTGGGTATGGTCAAGATGATAGGATTTGTGCATACTCTTCTCTTGTTGCATTATTGGATAGTAAGGTTTCACAAAGGATAAATGTTGCTCTTTTTGTTGATAAAGAAGAGATAGGTTCGGTTGGAAATACAAGTGCCCAATCTGCATTTATTGTCCATTTTGCTGATAAGGTATGTGCTTTAATGGGTTCAAAGATTACTGGAGCACAGGCGTTATTTGAATCAGAGGGGATTTCAGCTGATGTTACCGGTGCAATTGATCCAATATACAAAGAGGTTCACGATTCTGAAAATGCAAGTTTTATTGGTCGGGGAGTATCAATTGAAAAATCAGGTGGAGCTGGAGGGAAATATTATTCTAATGATTCAAATTCAGAGTACTTTAACAAATTAAGGATTATTTTTAATAAGAACAAGGTTTTGTGGCAGACAGGAGAACTAGGTAAAGTGGATGAGGGAGGAGGCGGAACAATTGCTATGATTTTAGCAAAGCATGGAATTGATATAATAGATATGGGTCCTCCACTTTTGGGGATGCATTCTCCTTGCGAGATCTCTTCAAAGTTTGATTTATACCAAACATACAAAGGTTATAAGGTGTTTTATGATGAAAATAAGTAGTGATGATTCGGTTCCAGAGTATTCGTATAGTGTTGATGGGCGAGTAGACCCTCAAAAGAAACTTGAAGAGGAGAATAAGATTCTAAGAATTACAGTTATGCAACTTAAAAAGGAGCTTGAAAGAATGAGGACAACTCCTTTAATGGTTTGCGAGGTAACTGATGTTTTACCTGAAAATAAAGCGATTATACGAATTCCTAATGGCAGTAAATTTTTGGTGAATGTAAATTCAGAATCAAAGCCAATGAAGGCGGGAGATAATGTGCTTGTTGATCAAAAGAATCTAAATGTTATTGATATCATTGCAACTGATTTTGATGTTGAGGCCAGCAAGTTTGTAATCTTGGAAAAGCCAAAGATTTCTTGGAGTGAGATTGGCGGATTGTCTGATGAGATTAGAGAGATTCAAGAGGTTATTGAACTTCCATTACTTAAGCCTGAGATTTTTAGAAAGGTAGGAATTGAGCCACCTAAAGGGGTTTTGTTGTATGGTCCCCCTGGAACGGGAAAGACAATCTTGGCAAAGGCTGTTGCAGCTTCAACAAACTCAACTTTTATTGAGATAGTAGGTTCAGAGCTTGTGCAAAAATTCATTGGTGAAGGTGCAAAGCTTGTTAAAGAGGTATTTGCGTTGGCACGTTCAAAAGCTCCAAGCATAATCTTTATTGATGAACTTGATGCTATTGCTGCTAAAAGGATTGAGCTTGGCACTTCAGGAGAACGAGAGGTGCAAAGGACTTTTATGCAACTTTTAGCAGAGATTGATGGGTTTGAGAATCTTGGCAATGTAAAGATTATCGGTTGTACAAACAGAAGAGATATTTTGGATGATGCTATAATTAGGCCTGGTAGGCTTGATAGGCAAATTCTGATTAAACTGCCAGATATTATTGGAAGAGAAGAGATATTTAAGATACACACTAAAAGGATGAAACTTAAGGATGTTGATATAAAAGAGCTTGCAAGGGTTACTGAAGGTTCTTCAGGTGCAGATATAAGAGCAATTTGTACAGAGGCAGGTTATTTTACAATTCGTTCGAATAAGACTTGTGTTCTTATGAAACATTTTAATCAGGCGGTTAAAAAGCTTCAATCTGAAGATAGTATTGATAATGAATACGCGACTATGTTTGGATAGTATTTTATATTTTTTAATCAAATTTTAGATGTTATTGATCTTTGTATTTTTATCACAATAACATGAAAAATAAAAAAAGGAAAAACATTGCCCAATGTTAGAAGTTATTTGGCTAGACACTTGGAGGTTTTTCCTTGTATTAGTCTGTCCTTTTTTATTCATGTTCTAAGATTACAGTTTGTAAAATGATTTGAGGATTTTATAAAAATTAAATGTAAAAATTAAATTTATTTCTCTATTAATACTACCCTCATTTTTACTGGAACACCATAAAGTGTTACTGCTTTTGTGTATCTTACTGCATTTTCTACGTCTGAATGCAGTACAGTTGTCGGACTTACTGAACTTGGCAAGCTGATTAGTGAGCTTCCATTGCAACATAGAACATATTTGGCGTCAGTGCCCTGATTTTTATAAAACGCAAGGGTTCCAACTGGAAGGTCTGAACAAGCGAATATAAAATCTTCTTTATTAACCCAATCTTTTTCAGGGAATGGGCAAGTTGTGGCATTATTCATACAACCTGCATAACACCTATTTGTTCCTGCAAGTGCGCATCCATCACAGCTTACAAGTTTTGCATCGTAAGCTATTAAATCTCTGTTCATTTCATTATCCGTGTTACTAAAGGTCATCTCTGTTTCTGTACTTCTTATTGTTTTGTAAGGGACAATATAATTTTTCTCATATTCTGGATTTGAGAAATTGACGTAAAGATTATAGGCAGTCTTTTTGTTTATGTACATTTCATATTCGCCATCTTCGTTTGTTATAGTTGAGAAATAAGTAATCGGTACTGCTTCTTGAACATTAGTTGTTACGCTTGAATTTCTTGAATCAAGTGCAGGGTACCAATCATTTTGAGAGAGTCTTGCAATGACAATTACATCTTTTAAAGGAGCTTTGTTAGATGTTTCCACTGTTCCATATAGTTTTACCTTGGAGTTATCCTCAAAGAGTTCACTATCTTGAATTGAATTCATCCAATCTGCCGAATCTGGATTATAAGCACTACTCCTTTCAAAATCACCTTGTTTGCCTGCTATGAGGTTAGGCACTCTTCCAAAATCAATATAGCCATCGCAATCATTATCAAGTAAATCAAACATGTATTGTGGATAATTATCATCAGTCTCATTAGAGCATTTCCTATCCCAATAATTCCTGTTAGGCGGATGATTATAAAAATCATAGGATTCGTCTTTACAAAATCCAGGTATTGAAATATCCCAAGATTCATCGTTGTTAAGACCATCTAAGCAATTTCTATCCCGAACAACGTCTACATCATAATCAGGAACATCAGAGTATACCCAGTCTTCATAATATTTCTGCCAGTCATCAAAATCTATGGATTTATCATCTAAATACATTCCTTCATATGGACAGATTGCAGGTTTTTTATCATTAATAGTATCGTAATAGCTACAGGTTGTATCAAGACCATCAAAGCAACCTGATAATACCTTGCCTCCAAATGTTTCGTCATCATTTGAAATCTCACTTTTGTTTTTCAAGAAATAACTAACCCTACCCTCTATATGAGTAATGTCTATATTATCAGGAAACACTTCTGATATTAATGTTGAGTTCATCTTTAACGAACAGCAATTACCAAACACATCAACTTTTCCCACATCTGAGGGTCTATTACATAATCTTTCTACGGGTTCAGGTCTAGGAGGTACAGGACACTTTTTGCACTCATACCTAACTTCGTCTATTGTGATTTCAGTTCCACTTGGAAAACAAATATCATTTACTGCGCAATCACAAGTGTCATTACAGCAAGCAAAATCATCAGTAGTTCCTGCATTAAGAATCATATATTCAGGTTCGTGGGGCATATCATTGCCACAGCACTTTTTGGCATCTGGCACGCTACCCCCTAGATTCCAGCCAAAGCCACTACCAACACAAGCATCTTCACAAGCATCAAGGTCTAGGTCGTTACAAATCTTTGTAGAGACAATTGGAGAAATACTATCAAATGGATGATTGCCTGCTAAGTCCATTCCATAAAGTTGGAAATCGTATACACCTCCATCTATTAATGGCGTTGTGTTTACATAATACCATGCTTTAATAGTTTTGTCTCCCAAATTTCCTGAGGTTTGAACTGAAGGAATTGGATGTGCAGTGTTGTTTATATACAGAATAAAAGATGACTTATCCATCCCTCTCGTAATATCAGAAGGCGAATTATCAGTTCCTGTTCCATTAAACAACACAGATTCTCCTCTTATCCATGAAGGGTAATTAGGATTAGAATACGTGAAAAAATGATCCTTTGGATTTGATACATTTGATGTATCATAAACCTTGGATGTCCAAGAGATTGTATCTATGAGAAGTGTAGGATTTCCCAATGGTCCAATATCGCAATTTCCACAATCACTATCTCCAAATATACACACTCCTGCGATTACCTTGTTTGGACAAAATCCATCATTTCCAGCACAAGTACAACAAACAAACTCATCATCAACTTTTACTCCACCCCAACCCGCACAATCACTTGGTTGTGCTGATACTAAGCTAATCGTTATAAAAAATAGAATCGCAACAATTGATAATTTTATTCTTTTCATGTTAAAACCACCCTTATTCTCAATAAAAGATTATTAATCCATATGTTAAATTATAAAACAACTGATAACAAACTAATCATATCTTAAGTAGCTTTGTTTTTATACTTTTCGCTTATTTTTGGGTTTAAATAAGAAATTCTTTCCAGACATTGCTTGCGAAATTGATTCCTATTACATTAAATTACAGCTAAATAATGATCTTGTCAAATCCTTAATTATTTTGTGTAATCTAATTATTTGAGGGATTTGGTGAAATAGATTGATTAATAGAAAAACATACCTGATGTTTAAACACGAGGACTCGGTACGCTTTTTTGTAATCAACAACCTCGCTGAATGTAAGGCATGCTTTTATATTGCCAAAATACCTCAACCTGTAGAACGAGGTTGTTGATTTTTCAAGCCAAATTAAGAATAGACGGATTTATGCAAGGATTAACCTCGACTATTCAAGAGATACCTCAGCATTTCTATCGAGGTTTTTCATTTCATGAAATCCTTCTTTATTCGCATACTTTGTATTTTTAAGCACAATTAAGAATAGATGGGTTCACGGACGAAAAATCTCTAATACTCGCGAGATAAGTCGAATGTTATCCTGAGGTTTTTAATTTAGTGAGTTCGTCATTTGCATACTTTGGTCTTTAGACGTTAGTAAGAGGAGATGTATTTACTAAACGAATCATAAAACGATTAAAAAATGTAAATGCACTTAGGAATATTCTCTAAAATCTCACAAGATAAATTATGAGATTTATGCTTTAAAGGTTTTTCAGTTGTAATAACATTTCATCGAGGACAAATTTTGAGGACAAATTAATTATAGACGATAAATTAATTATAGACGATAAAATGATAATAAAATAATTTAATTCATGGTCAACTAAAGATTTATAAATAAAAAAAATTTGCAAATACGCTAGGCAAATGATGAACGGAAGTAACTGCTGAAAACAAATGATGAAGTGAACACCCGCTGATGCCTACTTCATATGATAAAAGGATGGATAGTTTTTTATTTTTTTCTTTTAATTTTTTAAAAGAGGATATATTATGGGCATTTATTAGGCTATGGCAATTTATTGGCCGTATTAAAATTATTAAAAATAGTATTTAGTGTAAGTATGCTCTTTTTAATCTTGCTAACATTTTTATTATTAAACTATGGTCGTTAAGGGACTTTTGAGTGTGATTTGATATGAAATGCAGTATTTGCTCTGAAAAATCAATGGCGTGTTTTGATAGTTTGAGCTACTGTAAAAAACATTTTATTGATGCTTTTGAAAAGAAGGCTTTTGAAACAATCAAAAAATATAATCTCATCAAAGGCAAAAAAATTGCTGTAGCAACTTCGGGAGGCAAGGATTCTACAAGTGTTTTATACATTGTAAAAAAGTACATGCAAAAAAATAAATTGGGAAAACCAATTGCGTTACTTATTGACGAGGGAATAAAAGGTTATCGAGAAAAAACTTTAAAAGATCTTAAGAGCTTTTGCTCTCTTGAAAAAATTGATTTGAGAATTGTTTCTTTTGAAAAGGAATTTGGTTTTTCACTTGATGAATATTTGAATAAAGTAAAATCAAAGCCTTGCACTATCTGCGGGATATTAAGAAGATATCTCTTAAATAAGTACTCTAAAGGTTTTGATACTATAGTTACGGGACATAATCTGGATGATGAATCGCAAGGATTTGTTATGAATCTTTTTAATTCTGATATTATGCTGATGATGAGACAAGGAATAATTTCAGGCGCTATAGATTTTAAGGATTTTACAAAAAGGGTTAAGCCTTTTTATTTTATTAAAGAAAAGGAGATTTTAATATATTCAATTGCTAAAAAATTTAATTTAAGTTATAATGAATGCCCTTATTCAAATTTTGCACTAAGATCTAAATTTAAGACACTTTTGAATGAATATGAAATGAGACATCTAGGTTCAAAAAAGAATTCAATAGAGCTCTTTTTAAGATTAAAAGAACTGTTTATAAAAAATAAAAATCAGTTATTGAAGGGTTTTGAGATGTTATATTGTGATGTATGCAAAGAGCCATCATCTAATAAGGTTTGCAATTGTTGTCTTATTCGATCTGCGTATCCAAAACAAAACGAGATAAAAAAAGTTAGAACTTAAAAAAATGATAGGTTTTTAAACTTATTATCTTTATCAATATAAAATGCATATAGATATTGTAAGACCATCGGGAAATGAAGTTGATTTTATAAAACAATCAAAAAGACTTGGAAATAAAGGGATTTCTTTTGTTTATGATTCAATCTCAAAAGATAAGATCTCTAGTCTTATAAACTTAGAAAAAGAAGAAAAATTTCATATTATTTTATCAAAAGAGAGTCTGGGATTTGATAATGGCTTAAGGATATTTGATATTTCATTAGAACTTGATAAATCAAGGAACTTAATCGAAAAATCAACTAATGTGATTTTTTTTGGTTTTGAAAATTCTAAGAATAAAGATTTCAATAAACAAAGAAATGCCGGAGCGAATCATATATTGTTTAAGATAATGAAAGAAAGAGGAAATATCTTTGGGATATGTACAAAATATTTGATATCAAAGGAACGAATATCAAGGCTTAGACAAAATCTATATCTTTGCAATAAATACGATGTTGATTGTTGTATATTTAGTTATGCAAACGATCCACTTGAGATGAGAAACGAAGATGAGCTTTTTTCACTTTTGCTTACGATCACAAAAAATCCAAAGCTTTCAAAGAGGACAATTTCTTTTATTTCAACCCTTCTCTGAAGTAACTAATTTGTGCTTTTTAATATGGTTTTATTTCGAAAATTCTTCATTTTGCAGACTTAATAATCTTAATAGTTTTAGTAAAAAAATGCGGTAAAATATAAAAATGAGAACCTTAAATATTTCATTGAAGGGAAATAGTTTCAGGATAGCACAATAATAAATAACAAAGAAATGTTTTAAGAATAATATCCTATTAACTATCAGCCTGCTATTAACTATCAGGTAAAATGTATGATGCAAAATGTTTTAGGGTATTAATGTTTAGATTATATTTCATTTTTGTGAAATCCTTAAATCCTTTTAGATACTTTATTCTTTAAAACTTTGGTCTTTAAGATTTAATTACTAAGAAACAAAAATAAAAAATATATACGCATCTTTCAATCGCTTCTAAAAGTAGTAATATACACCATAAATTTATCTATTTATTAATAGGGGTTTATTCTTTTTTAGAAGTATCTAACACTTTTAGCTAGGATTTTTTTCTAATCTTAAAAATATATAGGTTGAACCTGAGCGGATTTTTATGGTTTTATTTTGAGATGCCTTGTATTTTTCAAAGATTGTGTCTTTTATCTTTTCATAATCCTGTTCTTTTATTAAAATATCTTTGTCAAAAGAATCTTGAATTGAATTAATAAACTCATCAGTGTTTTTGTATGAAATTATGTTTCTTTTTAGATAGTAAGGCAATGGCCAATAATCTGCACCTTCGCCAATGATTTCTATTTGTATATCGTTTTTTGTTATGAACCCAAGATTTTGTTTTAAGTTGATATCAGTGTGGACATATGAGAAGGGATTTTTGTTATCGTTTGCAGGATTGATAAATGAGGTCATCACTAATTGTATTGTTAGGTAAGTAATGCATAAGAAAAAGAGCGCTAAAAGAAGTTTTTTTGATTTTATAAAAGATAAAAATATTCCTGAAGATAAGGCAAGGATAGAGACTGAACTAATTATAAGCCAAGGCGTTTTGTATGAAATGATAGAATATGTTGTTAGAAGCAAAATCCCAAAAATAAGAATGTACGCACTTGAATATTTTTTATTGGTTTTTATTAATTGTTGAGCTGAGTAAAAGCAAAAAACAACTGATAAGAGTATTATAGGAAGCTCAAATTTTAGCAGTATTTCAACAAAATAATAGATAGGTTTAGCGTGTTCTTGTGTTCTTGTTTTCCAGTTGAAAGGTCCTATTATTGAGTCTAATATTCCATATGGATTTGAGAAGAATGAACTAAATAATGTTATGTGGATGAGTATTGCTAAGAGCAGTGCAAAGAGTATATGCTTTGATGGCAGATGTTTGTTTTTTTCAGATGTTAGATTTGCTTTGATATTTTCCCTTTTTTCTTTTGAAAAAAGCATAGCTATTAGTGTAATTGCGATGCAAAAACCATTTATTATTGCAGTTTCTTTGTTTGAATACGCTAAAAACAATGAAATGATTAGCCCATAAATCCAGATCTTTTTAGATTTTTTTGTTGAAAGGTTTATTAGGGATACTATTGCAAGAAAAGTGAAAAAAGTGAAGAATATTTCATGTATTGCATATCTTGAATAGTAGAAAAGTGAAGGAGAAAGCATAAGAAAAATACAGGAGATTATTTTTGCTTTTTTGGATATTGTTTTTATTAGGAAAGGAAGCAGGCAAAGAAGAGCACCAAATAATGCTTGTGGCAGTCTTAATGTGATTTCTGTGGTTTTTAGAAACGTGAATGGTAGCGTGATGTAATATAGGAATGGACCATGATAGTTGTCAGGGTTATATTTGTAGTAGTTGCTATTTATTAAATTAGATAGGAAGTATTCATTAACCGATTCATCATGATGAAGTGGTCTTAAGTCAAGCAGTATTAGTCTTGAAGTGAATGCTATTACAAATATTAGTAATATTATTAATAATTGTGATTTATTTGTATTATTTTTTTGCATTTTTAGATGATGTTTTTTTTAAAGAGTATTAATAATTTGCTTTTTAGGATAACTTATCTTTGAATGGTTCAAAATAGTAAATTATATATATACTTTCATCAGTAAAGGAGATAAGTTAGAAATGATTGGGATGAGTTATTTTAGTGTTATAGACTTTTGCGTTTCATTTTTATGGAAGGATTATGATAATGAATCAATTAATGCCTGATTTGGTGGTGCCCTTATGATGAAGAATAATAATTTGATTTTAGTTATTGCTATTCTTGCGTTTATTTTTATGTATCTTCTTATACCCCTAGGGGCATCTCAGGATCATACTTGTAATTCTAATTTGGAGTGTGGGCCTCATGCTTGGTGCTACACAATTACAAACACTTGCTATTGTATTGGAACATATATGAATTGTGATAACCATTGGAATAATGGTTGCGAAGTGATTTCTTCTGATTTCAACTGTGGGGTGTGTGATGTAAGCTGTGGTGGTTCAGGCATCACTGCTGCACACTGCGACATAAACATGGTCCCTCCTACTTGCATATGTGTTTCTCCTGATCATCAATGGGCAGGTGATGGTAAAGGTTGTGCGCCTAAAGAACAAACTTGTTATGATAGTGATGGCGGGAAAAATTACGCTGTGAAAGGAACAACCACTTGGGGAACAATTACAAAAACTGATAGTTGTGAGCCAAATAATGTTTTAAAAGAATGGTACTGTGAAAATAATCAGGTTGTTTCTGAGTTACATCCTTGTGGTATAGGATACGTTTGTGATTATGGAATTTGTAAGCAAGCAGAGCCTAATCCCACTCCCAGTCCAAGCCCCACTCCCACTCCTAGTCCAAGCCCCACTCCAGAAATATGTATTCCTGATTTTTCCTGTAATGGAAGAGAATGTGGATCTAACGGATGCGATAGTTGTGGCAACTGCGTATCAAGTGATGGAAAAAGTATTGGTGTTTGTGATGATAAATTAGGTATTTGTTATCTTCAAAGTTGTGGATTTTCAAGCTACAAAATAGATAGACCAACTGAAACCTGCGATGTAACTCAAGTTGGAAGGTATCAGTTTTTTCCAGAGAGTTTCGAGTTGGCTTGTAAAAGAAATACAGGTTATTTTGGGGTGCTAAAAAAATGTGACCCTTATAAATGCAGTGTTCCTTCTAACGTATGTGAATATAGCACTTCTTTAGGTTTAAATAGCTATCTTGATTTTGTTGAGAATGTTTGTTATAATGGGATTACCAAAATTAAAGGGGTGTGCAAAGATAAAAAAGAACCTAACTGCAATGGGGGAGTAGGTGGTGCATTATATAAGGATGTAATTTATTATTCTCCATCAGTAGTTGATAATAATCATTACAAAGACAAAAGGGAGATATATTTTGCCCAAAGCAAAAAATTCGATAAATCCCAAGGCGATGGAAATGCTTATGTTTCAGATGAGCTTATTGATTATTTTGTAAGAGAGGTAGTGCTTAGAATAACAGGAGTTGATGGCGCTTATAATTTCCATGAAAAGTTTGGATTCCTTCCTCAGGACTTATTTGATGATATATTATTTTCTAACTGCGCTTACAGAGGGATTTGGATTGGGGATGGTTGCGATGGTTCTGCACCAAACGATATCTCAATGTATTCAGTATGTCCGAAAATAAAGGATAAACAAGGTACGGAATATTCAATATGTGCTTTTGATTTAAGTGGTTCTCCTTCGTTTAGTTTTGAAAAACAAAATCCTAGATGTACGGCGGTTCTAAGGACAGACGGGTTTAAAAATACTGAGAAATTAACTTTTTATAATGAATATTGTTCTGAAGGTTCGGCAAGCAAAAAATATGTAGATTGGTTTGGTGTTTCGGATGGTACTATCTGTGGTGAAAAAAACGGCAAGGCATTATTTTGCGATGCAGGAAATTGTGTAGAGTTTAAATCAACTTGTCAAAACAATGAATTAGATAACGGCGAATTATGCGATTATGATGGATCTGGAAAAGCACTTTTCATATCCCCTTTAAATATTGACAATTCTTGTGCTAATAACCCTAGTTTAAATAAAGGCGAATCTCCTTGGGTTAGTGGGGATATTGGCTGTATAAAAGAGACATGTGGACTTGATTTTAGCAAATGCAATAGCCAAGCCGACCTTTGTGGGGATGGAATTAAGCAGGATTTTGAGGAATGCGATGGGTCTGATTTTGGAAACTTAAAGAATTGCGAAGACCTTGATAAGAAATTTGGAAGTGGCAACCTTTTGTGTAAAACTGATTGTACAATTGATAAGAACGCTTGTGTTGAGAAGCCAAAGAATGAAACACTATTTTGTTCTGATGGAATCAATAATGACGATTACTTTGATAACGCTTCAGACTGTCTTGATGGAAACATAAGCACTTGTACAGATTGCCAAGATAGAGATTGTAACAAAATAGGATATTGTGAATTTCAGATAGAAATATCTTGTATGGATGGAATTGATAATGACCAAGATGGTAAAATAGATGAGGAAGATAGTGATTGCATAGAACTATTTGATTGGAATAATAATAAGGGTTATTGTTCTATTTATTATAATGATGATAACCAAAAGAAAGCTTGTTATATTAAAACTGGACATGAATGCGTTAAAAACGGAAATAAAAGAGGAGATTTTATATGCAATGATGGAGAATGGGTATCAACAAAACTATTGGCAGTAAACGACCTTCTTTTGAATTTTCCAAATGCGCCAAATGATTATTACATACTTCATTGCGGAAACCCTAAAGAGGTCTTTAACCGAGTCAATTATAATACTCAGGATTTCAAAAATGTTGATAATATGCTTACAAGCTGCACTGATTTTGCTTGCGCTTACAAAAATGATAAAAATGATAGCGCAATACTTCTAGCAATAAGCGCTCAGTGCAAGCCAACAGAAAATTCTTGGGCATATAAGGATTTTTTCCCATCATATATTTTTACAAAGACCCCGCCAGAATCTGATTGGTTCAATACTTCGGGATACGAGAAGATACCTCCATTACAAGGTTACAACCTCTTTTTAAATGGGGATTCAAACTTTTTGGTTTACTCAAACAAGGAATTATTCAACCCAAGTTTAAATACACAATTAGCATCATCAGCAATGAATGGATTTAGTATAATTTCAAATAACGATTTTAAGAATTCAAAAAGTTTTGATTCTTTTTTCATTTACCAAATGGCTAGTGCAAAATCAATGGGTAAAAGATTAAATGTTAATGCATCTTTTTATGCAGGGGTTGTTTTCCAAGGGATGGATATCACAACGATTTGTGAAACACTAAAAGCAAAATACCAAGATAACTCACTTTGCATATCAAGCCAAAACGCAGGGTATATCTTTTCAACATCAAGTGATTCTAATCAGGAGATATACAAAAAACATTGGCCTGAATATAGTTTGATGGTGTTTAATAGCTTTTTTACATAGGTTTTGTTTTTTTCTATTTTTTCAAATAAAAATTTAAATAATATTTGATGATACAAGATGCTAAAAAGAGGTCAGGTTACTGCTTTTGTGATTTTAGGGGTAATATTGGTTTTTACTATTTTTCTTGGTGTACTAATCATGCAAAATTCAAAACCTATTACAACTGATTCTAAAATAGATGATGCGCTTGTTTTAAGAGAGATTAAAACCTGTCTTGACTCCAAACTTAAATACTCAATTCTAACCTCAGGAAAACAAACAGGGTTACTTTATAATTTTCAAGGTGGCGAAAATAAACTACAAGGAATAAATCTAAATTACAATGACCAATATTATATACCTTACTCGCTTCCTTATATCGAGCCAAGAATTTTTTATGAATCAAATCTTTATTTTCCCTATATTTGTCCAGGTACTCCTAAAACAGAACAGAGGGAAAATTTTATTGGATTATATCCTTTTGATGATTCGAATAATTTAGTTCTTAAAAATGGGTGTATTAGGTCAAATAAGACTTCAATTATAATAAATCTTGCTGATATTGATAGTGAAATGTCTAGGCGTTCTTTTCAAACTAATATATTTCATTATATTAATAGTACCCTTGAAGAGTGTTATGATATTGATTCAAAGATATATCCATACTCTTTACAATCTGATGAAAATGCAAAAGTTGAGTTAATTTTCTCAAAGAATGATGTGATTTTGAAAGTTAAAAGGGCCTTAAAATTAACAAAGGATTCAAAACTTGTAAAGACGATAACTGCACCAATCGAAATAAATGGAAAAATAAGGCTTAGAGAACATTACGAGTTTTTAAAAGAGGTTATGGAAAAAGAGATTTCTGATGCAAGTTTTAATCCTATAGAGCATTCAAGAGATGGTTTTGTGGTAAATATTTTTAGAAATGCGTCTAATAATGATGATGTTATTTCTATTAAGGATATTCAAAGCTATATTGATGGAGAGAAATTTGAGATCTATGTAGCAAAAAAAAACAATTATCCGATAATTTCTTATTCTCCAAGCAAAGTATTTTTTCCACAATTAAACAACCCCGATAACTTAAATCCATTTTATGAACCTTTGGCCATTAATTTAAGTACAATATTGGTTAATAAATTGATTTCAGATTATAACGACGATAATCCTGCCAATAGGTTGCAAGGTTATCCTGATGATGAGGCAACTTTTTCAAATAATTTAGAAGATTTTAGGAAATATATGATATATTGGATACATAACAGTAGTAATCTTTTTGAGGTTTTTGATAGAGAAGAAGATAGATTAAGTGTTACAAACAAAACAAATTTCACAAGTTTTGGGAATCTTTTTGAGGTAAACATAACAGCATGTGATGAGGAGCCACTTTGTGTCAGTCAAAGATTTTTGTTTAATGTGACAAAGTGATAACGATAAAGTCCCATAATGGCAATATTTGAATCTTTTTTCAGTGATTTTTTCAATTGTTTTTTTATATTAAAAGAATATAGGCAAAGGAGAACATAGGCAAAGGAGAACATAGGTTATATAGTGCATGATTTATTTCGAATCAATTGAATTCATAATTCATATTGAAGGGTTTGTGAGAAGTGCTTTAGAAAAATATATAAATACTGCAATCAGGAGAGGACATAGATGAAAGCTATTTTTAATAAAATTGGGTTGTTGGTGGTTTTTGGTGTAATGATTTTATTGTTTAGTGAGCTTGTTTTTTCTGCATGTTGCATAAATCCTGATAGTGATTATGTGTGCAGGGCATATACCTCTCCAAATGTTGATATTACTGCACAGGATTGTTGCGGTGATGATTTGGAATGCATTGCAAATTTCTTTGATCAAAATGATAAAAATTGCGAGGTTGCAAAAGAACAGGGTTTTTGTGATCAGGTGTGCTGTTGTATTGATTATTATACTCAGATTCAAACAATGTATCAGATAGTATGCCTATCAAAGATTTTTGAAACGCATGATGAAACTTTCTTTACAGATGAACAGATTGAAAATATTTTAAAAATGAGAATTCTTGAACCTGCAGATAATTGTTTGGATCAATGCAACATTAAGGCACTACCTTCTCCAAGTCCCTCTCAAACGATTTCTCCTCAAGGAGAGGTTATACTTAATAATTTTGATGTGGATACAATAGATTCTAAAAGAAAAATAGCTATCACTTGGAATCTACAAATCCCTTTTGATTTTCAATTGGTTTCTCTTAATATAAACAAATGTGAGACAAGTGGAAGGAATAATGAATGCTTAAATGAAGTGAACAAGTTTCCTGTTGCTAATGTTGGTTTTTATGAGGATTCATCAGTTTCATTTGGGAAATGCTATTCTTATTATCTCTCAATAGATTATAAGGATTCAACTGGAGCTTCAAAAACAAAGGTGTTTAGCCAAAAGGCAAATGATTGCGTTGGAAGTGCAATATGTGAAAACAAAAAACTTTTTAGTATTTTTTGCCAAGAGGATAAAATATTTAGTTGTGAGGCAGATAATACCTTAATAAACCATAACAAAAAATGCAATTTAGAAGCTTCTTTTTGTTCTGATTCTTCTGGAAGATTAGGAATGTATAGTGCAAGTTGCGATACTCAACAAAATGAGTATTATTGTTATGCTGATAAAGCACCTAGTGGAATTAAATACTGTTATGATTGTTCAATAAATAATAAATTCATTGAATGTTATGATTACAAATCAAAAACAGCTTGTGAGAAAGACAATTGCAACGTTGGATCTAGCGGGTGTACATGGAAACCTTTGGCAAGTGGTCTAGGAATAGATTTAGGCGTTTGTGTTGATTCCAATAAAGACAATTGTAATTATTGCGGAAACCTTTTTGCAACAATAGTACCTTCATCAAAAGAGCCTAATGCAGGGAATTCATTACTATTTTCTAAATGCAATGATAAATTATTAAGCCTACTATCAGTTGATGGTTTTACGTGCGCTAAAACAAATTATTGCTTTCAAAATAATATTAAAACATGTGCAGATTATAAGGATGAATATCGTTGCACTGCCGATGAATGCAGTTTAAATGCAAATTGTATTTGGTTAAATAATCTATGTGGAAAGGATTTAGATGACGATCAAAAACATGATTGTGAAGGGCTAACAGGAGAAGCACTTGCCGAATGTGAAGGGGACATATATCCCCCAAACTCAAACATTTTTGTTGTGGGGTCAAAGAATAATCTATTTGGTATGAATCTTTCATTCTCGGTTAAAGATAGGGCTGGTTTGGATAATACTCCTAAGGATATAAGTGATTTTAGAAGTCAAGGATACAGTTTATATCTTTGTGCACAAGAACAAAATAGTGCAGGGAATTCACTACCTTTGTGTATGGGACAATCGCCTAGCATTTCTTCAAAGGGAATAAATTATCAGGGTGGTTACATAAGTAACATTATGCCGTTAGTAGCCCAAGGTTATTTTGAATATGGAAAAAACAACAAAATAAAATATTATGCTTTAGACCCTGCTGGAAATTATCAAACGAAATACAATGAGTTGGTAGTAGATTTGACAGGTGTTGAAACCTGCAAGTCTGATTTTGATTGCGGATATAAGGGTATTTGTTCAGGTGTTAAAAGGTCGTGTCAAGGTAATGTGTTTGTAAATACATGTGAGGGCGCACTTGAGTCATTTAAAAAAGATCCATTGTCAGGATACGAAGCTATTGAGGAAAGTTGTGATGGGCTTGATAATAATTGCGATGGCGTAGTTGATGAGGAACTTGCAAAAATCTGCTATTTAGATGAAGATGGGGATGGGCAGGGCGATCCTTTAAAAGTGATGACTTATTGTAATATAGAAGACAAACCTCAAAATTGCATTTCTTTAGATGATTCGTGTAAGGCCAATTCTGATTGTAATGATACTAACCCATTAGTTTATTATGGTGCATATGAAGGTCCAAAAGATAACTCCTGTTTTGATGGTATAGATAATGATTGTGATGGGTATGCTGATAAAGCAGATTCCAAATGTCCTTCCTTTGATTGTAATTGTGGTGACCCTTTGTATGGTGCACCTAACAATTGTGCTGATTTTGATGGAGACTTAGTAGGTTGTACTTGTTTTTGTGATAATGATGTAAGTTGCAATTGTGGTCCTGACCATTTTGATAATGATATAGATGGAGATGGAATTCCAAACTGGTTAGATATTGAGCCTTTAACTCCAAAGCGTTGTAGGGGCAATCATCCTGTAAATGCGCCAAATAACCCTTTCATAGACTTAAGAGGCAAGGCACTTGATACGGATGGAGATGGTGTTTGCGATGCTGCAGATAAATGTCCTAACACTATCCCTGGTTGCGCTGTGGAAACCAATTTGAGTCATCCAAGGGCCGGTTGTCCTAAAGATTGTACAGATTTTGGTTCTATATGTTCGTTTGATCCTGACTGTTTCTCATGTCAAAGCTGTCCTGAATGTGGAGGTGGCAATCCAAATTATTGTACAAGACTTATTTGTGAGAATGCCTGTGGAGAGGATCAATGCTGTATTTTTAATAGAACTATGATTTCTGTTGGAAACATTGAATTTGGATATTGTTATAACGGAAGTATCTTTAAAGGTCAGTATTGTAGTAATAATAAAAAAGATGATTTTGTACGTGAAACAGATGTTGATTGTGGAGGATGTGTGTGCGATCCTTGTTCTGTTGGGAAGGAGTGTATTGAAGATAGTGATTGTATTACTGGCTTTTGCAATGAAGGCAAGTGTGATAACAAGACCTATTGGGAAGAGATGTGCAATAACAAAAAATTTGATGCCACTTTTGAGTCCGATGTTGATTGTGGCGGAATCTGTCTTAAGTTTAACAAGAGTTGTCTTTCAGGCAAAAACTGCACGAATAATTCGGATTGCTTATCAGGTATATGCCAAAATAATACTTGCGTTAGTAGTGATTATCTAAAATCTTTATGCACAAACCTTAAGAAAGACTCCTTAAATCAAGAAACAGATATTGATTGTGGCGGTCCTTATTGTGAAAGGTGTGCTTTGAATAAAACTTGTAAGGTAGACCCTGATTGTTTATCAGGCAAATGCTTTAATGGAACTTGTAAGACTAATGAACTTGTTACATGCTATTTTGATTTTGATGGAGACGGGTATGGAAATTCATCAAGGTCTGCAACATATTGGCTTTTGAATGAAACCCCTCCTACAATTGGAAATGTCAAATGTGTTCTGAAAGGGGGGGATTGTAATGATAATAGCACTCATATTAATCCAGGTGTTAATGAAAGCTACAAAACTCTTGTTAATGGCGTAGCAGGTGGGCTTTGTTTTGATGGTATAGATAATGATTGTGATGGAAAAATAGATTTAGCGGACCCTGGATGTCCAATATATCCTTGTAACTGTGGTATAGAAGGAGTGCCAAACGATTGTGCTGATTTTGATTCGGATTTGCTTGACTGCGATTGTTTTTGTTCAAATAAGCCAGGATATGACCCTGATTGCAGGTGTGGTCCTGATAGATTTGATAATGATAAAGATGGCGATGGGATTATCAACCATTTGGATAAACAAGCATTTACATCCGTAGAGTGCAGTGGAGGCAATAATCGTTGGGTTGCAAAATATGTATCTGCTGATGGAATTGCAATTGATAGTGATAATGATGGTGTTTGTGATGCAATTGATATGTGCAAAAGTACTCCTTTAGGGTGTGTTGTAGATAAGAACGCTTCAAACCTATACCCTGGATGTCCTTTAAGTTGTGAAGGATATCCAATTAGTGTTTGTTCAGGAGATGAGTTCTGCGCAAGATGTAGTAAATGTGCTGATTGTGGCAGAGGCATACTCGAGATGTGTACTGAGCAGGTCTGCAGTTCTTGTGGCAATTGCGTTTTCACAGCAGTAAATTCCACAGATCAATACACCTATGGAAACTGTACAAAGAAGGTTGAGAAAAACATAACTGATGCTTGTAAAAACAATATTAAGGATAACTATGAAACTGATATTGATTGTGGAGGAGAATATTGTGATAAATGCGAACTAAACAAAACTTGTAAGCTAAATACTGATTGTAAATCGGGTGCTTGCAGTACCGCATTGGGTAAATGTATCGAAAATACAATTACGCCAAAAGAAGAAACATTACAACAAAAATGCGCAAATGGGAAACATGATTCTCAGGAATCTGATGTTGATTGCGGTGGAGATTGTGCGGATTTGGGAAACAAATGCGCTGTTGGAAAAATATGTTTTAATGACAAAGACTGCGCTCAAGGTGAATGTTTATATAATCCATCACTACTTAAAAAAGTGTGCACGGTTAAATCTTGTACGCCTACTGGTAATAATTGTGGTGGAGATTGTCCTGCTAAATGCATAAATGGAGATAATTGCATGCGCGCAAGTGATTGTATGAGTAGTTATTGTTCATCCAGTGGTAAATGCGAGAGTAAACAACAAACCCTTCCAACACCTCCAGAAGATGAACAAAAGGGAGGAGCAGGATTCCTGATCTTTATTTTAGTGATACTTTTGATTGGTATTGGTGTTGTTGTATATTTCCTATTTTTTAATACAAGCTCAAACAAGAAAAAATCCGATGGATCAAGTTATCAAGGGAGTATGACCTCTTCAACTTCAAAATCGCAACAACCTTTCAAAGGACAAGGAATGAGAAGTATGGGCCCTGGTCCTTTGTCAAGTGCGATGAGACCACCAATTAAAAAAGAGTCATCTCTAAAAGGAAATGATGTGTTTTCAGCATTTGAAGAAAAAGATGCTAGTCAAAAAAATCTAAATGAACAAGGTCAAAATGAACAAGGGTTAAAATCGCAGGATTTAGGTGGCAAGGCCCAAGGCAGTTTAGGAAAATCTTATCCAAATAATCCAAAAATCGGTTGGCAAGAGCAGTCTGTTGCTGATAAAGAAGGCATAAAGGGTCAAGAAAATATAGAGCTAAAGAAGATAATCCCTACACCTACCCTTAAAGGTAGCGAGAATATATCCAAAAAAACAGAAAAGTATGATAGCGAGAAACAAAAGGTAATAAATAAACTTGAAGGGGTTGTTGGAAAAGAAAATCCAAAACAAAAATTAGATGATTTTGAAAGGCTATCAAGCCTATCAACTGGTGAGGATGTTGAAACAAAAAACAGATTTGATTTAAAAAAATCTCCAAGCAAAAAGAGTGATGGCAGTAAAATAAAAAACATTAAAAGCCAAAGTAAACAAAAGGTCGCCATAAAATCAAGTACTTCAAAAAGCAAATCCTACTCAAAAGGGTCTTCTTCAAAAAAAAGTGTAGCAGGTTCAAAGTCTAAGAAATGAAATATTATTACAAATAATCTAAAGGCATGATTAGACTATTAAAATATTTTACAGATATTTTACAGATATTTTACATATATTTTATTTGACAAAGATTTGAACGCATGATTAAACTATTGCTGGACTAATAAACTAGTGCAAGATTAAACTAGTTCAAGATTGAGCTATCAAGTCATTGCAAGATTGTCTGAGTTTGATCTTGAGATGTTTAAGATTGAGCTATTAAAAAATGTAACAAGGGATTTATTGCAAGATAAGGATATTAAGAATTTAGCAAAGGGTCCAATTTAAAACCTTGCGAGAGGATATTGTGAGGGCAAAACCTAAAACATATTTATTTATTTATTTATCAATATTTTTTTCAAAGTTGTAAACATTGGTGTAAATTATGGGTAAAGGCGCAGTTGTGGAGAATTCAATTGGAATTATGATAGCTGTTGCTATTATGGTAGTTATAATCTTTTTAGGGGTGAAAGGCTTTTCTTCTATTTCAAATATGCTTTCTTCAAATCAAGAGATTAAGTTTAAAGATAATTTATATGCATCATTTCAAAACGTAAGGAGTATGGGTTATTTAAGCTCTGATTCTTTTACAATTAAAGGTCATGGCAAGGTAAGAAGGCTTTGTTTTGTGGATATTAGTCAAGCAAATCATTTTAATCAAGAGTCTTTTTTTGATTCTAATATCTTTCAGATTATTAAATCAGGCCAAACAAATAATGTTTTTCCTATTGGAAGTGAGAATTACTATAATCTAGGCGAGATTTCAGTTGATTCAGATAATGATGGAATTAAAGATAATTTAGATGTTTCTTTAGGGGAGATTAATGGCGGGGGGTTTGTTTGCATTGAGTCTAACGCTGGATACTTTAGTTTTGTTTTGACAAATATGGGAAGAAGTGTTATGGTCTCTACAAAATAAGTTCTTTTAAATAGGAGCTTTAGGTCCAACAGGACCAACAGGAAGTCAAGGTCTCTACAAAATAAGTTCCTTTAAACAAAGAAAAGTATTAATATTTATTAGTAAGTATGTAAGTCTCAAATATGTGAGTTTCTACAAGATAAGTTCTTTGAAATGGATGTTAATCTAAAAATTTTTTAAGTATATTTAAATAGCTAAAGATATTAATTCTTTTTATATATTGATTAATAGAAAAGCATACCTTGTGTTTCAACATTAGGACTTGGTACGCTTTTTTGTAATCAACAACCTCGCTTTAATACAGCGCAGGCTTCTATATTACCAACATACCTCGTCTTTTAGGGTGAGGTTGTTGATTCTATCTGGATATTTATTCTATTTTGGGAGTAATTCTACGCCCTATATTTATTCTATTCAGATATTTATTGAAAATCTCACAATGTGAGATTTGTTAGGGGTTTAATAGCCCTCACTTTAGTGTGAGATTTTCAATTTTAAAATTTATCCTCAATCACTGAGTCCGTAAATACCCGCAACTTTAGGTAGGGGATAGGACGAACAATTAAGAGGATGAATTTTAATTATTTTTCTTTTATCTTAAGAATATTAGTTTATAAATTTCTGTTTGTTAGCTAGGGTCTTTTTTAATACTTTTCTTTGCAAGGTCTTATCTGACTACGCTAAAAGATTAAAAACTATGGAAAATGTTTGAGGAGTTGATGAACTGAAAAAACTCGGTATAAGTGCAGACTTATCTCGCGAATTGTCTAGGTTAATCGTTATGTGAATCCGTATATTCAAACTTTAGGCCCAAGAATAAACCTCAAGACCAAAGTATGCGAATGAAAGAGGATTTCATAAAATCAATAAGTTTTAAATATAGAGCTTTTTAATGTAAGTGTATAAGCTATTAGGTTTTGGTAGATATGAACAGAAAAAGTGCTTTGGAATTATCTTTTAATTTTATATTTGCAATGATCTCAGCAGTAGTGATTTTTACTATTGCTTTTGGAGTTATCAGCTCAATTACTAAGACTGCGACAGCTGAGAAATCCCTTGAATTAAAAACATATATCACAAATCAATTTAGCTCAAACCTAAATCAGGGAGGAGAGAGCGATTATATCCCTTTGTCTTCAAATATGATTTTTAGTCAAAGCTGTGATAAGATAAGTTTTCTTGAGAATTCAATTGATACTTACAATTATCCAGTATTTTCATTAGGAAAGATAAAAACTAATACACTTGGCATTAGTACAAAGAAGATTCTATTGCCTACTTATATTAGCAATGTGGTCTATTTGTATCCTCCTTCAAAAATCTATCTTTATTGTAAGGATTGTGATAATCCATTAGATGTGCCTGATATATTCTATCTTCTTTCAAGGTCAATTAAGCCTGCTAAACTTGCCTCGTTTAAGGACGTTTTAGAGATTAAGATAATAGGAAAAGAGTTTGATTTAACTAATGAAGAGATTAAACAGATTAAAAAATCAGATATTTTGGTGTATCCTGATAATGAAAATGCACCTGAAAATTTATGTAATTATTTTATTTGCAAAGAAATTAAAGTAGATGACTCTTATAAATTTCAAGATTTTTATAAAAATCTAGTGTATTCTAATCGTCATGATTATCCTGTTGGTTTTGTTTCGTTTAATGGGAATACTATGTATTTTTTAGGTGAAGAAAGTCTATTTGGAGCATTACTATCTGATAATGCAAGTTTGTATGATTGTAACCTTTTAAAGATGCTTTTTGGGATTAATAGGATAAGCTCTGTAAACAAAAAACGTCTTGAGATACTAAAATTTGAAGGAGGGGCATTTTCAACTGATGATAACTGCAAAGAGATATATACATCTTCTGTAAACGCGTATGCGGGGTTGTTAAAATTATTGGATGATTTAGTAAATCAAGATGACGATTATAATCCTAATACAATTACTCTTGATGTTCTTAAAGATATAAGAAAATCTATTTTTTTGTTATCTGAGTTAAACTATAATGCTACAAGGTATTCATGTCCTAATATCTATTAGAGAAAAGAATTAAGTATCAAAAAAATGAAACTGTGAAAATAATGAAAGATCAAAATAAATCAGTTGATATCATTAGATTCAATCATAAAAGCTTTAAAAAAGCTCAGTTTAAGGTAATGGAGTCAATAATGGCTCTTGTATTTATCATAATAATACTTGCTTTGGTGGGGGTTTTTGTTGCAAACAGTCAGATAAACAAATCGCAGTCGAGGATAAAAGATTCTGCAAAGGAGATTTTATCAGCAGGTGTTTTTAGGGTATTGAGTTTACCTGATTTTAAGTGCAGTATGGATTATGAGTACTATTGTGTGGATTTACAAAAGGCTCTTGCAATACAAGAGGTTTCTGAAACAAATAGCAGTTATAGGAATTTTTTAAGAACGATAATAGGGGTGGATAGTGAGATTAGGATTATTTCAACATATCCTATTGATTTTAACTTTACTTTTTATAATTCAACAAATCCGCAAGGTTATAAAACACGTTATGTGTTAAACGTTCCTGTTTTGATATCTAACCAGTCTAATTACAATAGCTTAGGTTTTGGAGTGATTGAGGTGAAGGGTTATCTTAGGTAAAATGATGGGTTTTAATAACAATAATATTAACAATATTATCAATAGTAATAGTAGTAACAGTAGTAACAGTAGTAGCAGTAGTAGCAGTAGTAGTAGTAGTAACAGTAGTAGTAGTAGCAGTAGTAGCAGTAGTAGCAGCAGTAGCAGTAGTAGTAGTAGTAACAGTAGTAACAGTAGTAGCAGTAGTAACAGTAGTAACAGTAGTAGCAGTAGTAACAGTAGTAGCAGTAGTAATAACAATAGAAATGACAATATAAATAATGGAAGAAACAACAGTAATATAGACACCAATCCTCTGTTGTTAATAGCTAGACGGATTAGTAACAATAGTAATAATGGAAATAATAGTAATAACCGTAGTTTTCCAAAGCATTTCCAAGAGACACTTTTAAGTGCAGGTATCAATGACAATAGAAATAATAGTAGAAATATTGGAAGAAACAACATTAATATAGACACCAATCCTCTGTTGTTAATAGCTAGACGGATTAGTAATAATAGCACTAATAATAGTAGTAATAGCAATAAGAGTAATAGTAACAGTAATAGTAATAATATCAAGAATATAAATTGCAATAGTAATGATTGTAATAGAAAAGGCAATAATGACATAAACAATGACATAAACAATAAGATAAACAATGACATAAACAATAAGATAAACAATGACATAAACAATAAGATAAACAATAAGATAAACAATAAGATAAACAATAAGATAAACAATAAGATAAACAATAAGATAAACAATAAGATAAACAATAAGATAAACAATATACATATTGTCAATAATGAGGATTATAAGGATTTCAGGAGCGCTAGGAAAGCTCAATTTGAGGTGTTGGGGGTTGCAGTTGTTGTTGTTCTTTGCATAATTTTTGTTGTGGCTTACTTAATCCTTTCTAATACTCCAAACTCTCAGAAGGAATATAAAACGTTTGAATCAAAGCTTTTAATGGGCACACTTTCAATTATATCAGATTCGTCTTTGAGAATTGAAGAGTGCAAAAGGATGAGTTTAAAAGACATGCTTTGGTATTGTTTTTCAGATAATAAAAACCAAATCCCTCTTTGTAATGATAGTGATGCTGCGAATTCATTCAACTATTGTGATTATGCGTTTGATTTAATAGAAAATGAGATTCTTAATCCTTTTTTAAGTGAGTATGGCTTTGAGTATCGTTTTCAGTTGCTCAGTAGCGAAAGTACTTTAGTAAAAGAAGTTTTTACCAAAGACGTTTCTAAATGCAAAAAGGGCTTAGTTTCAGAAAGGGTTTCCATAAGGACTTATTCAGGAAGTTATGATATGTTTCTTTTGATATGTTAGTTTTTTTATTAATTCTTTTTAGTATTTTAGATTTTGATACGATTATATTAATATCATCATACTAAAATAGGCATTTTAGATAAAACATTATAAAATGAAATAGATAAAATAATATAAATAAAATAATCTGCGTGACAAAATATAAAAAAGTAGACCAAAAGATACCTACTAAATGACACTAATAAGATAAATATTCTCTATCTGACTCTAATAGCCTTATCTAAAGTATGTTATTTTCTTAATATTTTCCTAATGAATATTATCTTTTTAATGTATTAGTTTTTTTTATCATTGAGATTATTATTGAATTATATTAAATATTTGCATATTATGAAAAATCCTAAGAAAATTGCCTTAAAATTAATAAAGTATTTATATTGTTGTTGCAATTTTTAAAAAGTATGAAGATCCAAGAGACGCTTGATTATATAAAGGCCTATATGGAATTAGGATATACAAAAAAGCAGATTGTGGATATTTTGATAAAAAAAGGGGTCACTTTAAGCGAGATTGAGCTTTGTTTTAAAAGCCTTGGAGTGTATTCTGTTGAGGATTTAGCATCCACTGATTATCTTTATAATAATCTGTTGATAACACTTTTAGAGAACGACTGGAAAGATGTAACCACTTTTATGGTTTCTCTTCATACAATCACTAAATGGGATTTTATATGCAGTACTAAAAAAGGGGGTTTTGAATGGTTTTTGATTATTAAAAGAACTGGAGATTTGGATGATAAAGGAGTAAATAACATTGCAATTGCTTTTAGCCAGCTATCTGCGAAATTATCCCATCCAAGCGTCGGGTTTTTACTATTTTTTATATCTGATAGTGTATATTATACAGCCTCAAAGAAATTTTTATCCCTTAAAAACGAGATTAATTACTCGGATTTATTACATGGTATTGGCAGGACTTATTTAGTTGATATGACATCAAGAAAGTGTCTTGGAAAGGAGTTTGTATTTCCAATTGCTAAATCTAGTTTTGCTTCAAGACAAAAACATGTTATTGAATCTGAATTAAGACTTGATATAGACCTTTTTGAAAGGGAGTCTTATGCGCGAAAAAGAAAGTCTTTACGAGCAATATTTAGTGCCTTGATAATTATTATTATTCTTATAATATCTCTTTTTTTAATTAATTTATATTTTGTTTAATTCTGTTTTTTAATTTTGCCAAGTTATTTTTATGATTTCATGAAATCATCGCTCATTTTGCATAATCTATTCTTTGGGCATAAAGTTTGAAGAGGTGGATTCACAAAACGATTAACAAAGACAAATTTAGTTATTTTAGTTATTTATTATATCTAATATCTGTGAAATAACTAAAGCATTTATGCTTGAAGGTTTTTTCATTTTTAATCTATATTTTGTATTTTTAATTTTGACAAACTATTTAAATTAACTAAATTACTTAGTTTTTATGAAGCTGAAATACGAAAATAAAATAAAAGAAATCGAGTTTTTTGGGAAAGTTAAGGAGCTTTTAAAAAAAGAGAATATAAACCCTGAAACGGTTGTTGTGGTTAAAAACGGGGAAGTGATAAGTGAAGATGAAAGAGTTAATAATGATGAGGAACTAGAATTGATTTCTGTTGTTTCAGGTGGCTAGGTTAGTTATTAAATATATTTATTATTACGGTTCATACTACTAGAACTATGTTAAAATTCATACCTGTTGGCTTATGTGTTTATCTGAGAGATTTTATCTGAGAGATTTTATGTGAAAGATTTTAGGTGAGAGATTTATTGAAAGGGGTCATTGTAAATGTTTTGGAGATTGAAAGTGTTAAAAAATTTCTTTTATCTAAATCTATTGCTTTAAAAGGGCAAAAGATAATTAAAAAAGGGGATGAGTTTGTAATCCCTATTATAAATGACTATCCTAAATCCCTCTCAAAAAAATACAAGATAATTGATGTTTCTATTAACCCAAAACCAAAACCTAAATCCTTTAAAGAACTTGCCAAAGAGATTATTCCAAAAGAGAAATTTGTTCTTTTAAAGACTGCTTATGATGTTTTGGGCTCAATTGGGATTCTAGAGATTGATAAAGAACTTTTTGAGTATAAGCAGGCTCTTGGTAAAGCACTTTTAAAATCAAATAAAAACCTCAAAACTGCTTTAAGAAAATCAGGGTCTCATGAAGGGGATTACAGGATTCAAGGATTTGAGCATCTTGCAGGTGAAAAAACCACAATCTCCCTACACAAAGAGAATAATGTGTTGATTGCCCTAGATATCTCAAAGATGTATTTTTCGCCAAGACTTTCTACTGAAAGAAAAAGGATTTCCCAATTGGTTAAACCTAAAGAAGATGTGCTTGTAATGTTTAGTGGATGTGCTCCTTATGTGTGTGTAATTGCAAAAAACAGCTTGGCAAAATCAGTAATGGGCGTCGAGATAAATAAGGAGGCTCATAATTATGGGCTTAAAAATCTTGAGAAAAATAAGATTAAGAATGCCTTGGTTGTAAATGGCGATGTAAGAGAGGTTTTGCCCAAAATAAAAGAAAGATTTGATAGAATCATAATGCCTCTCCCAAAGAATGCAGGTGAGTTCTTGGATAGCGCTTTTTTAGTGTGTAAAAAAGATGCTTGGATTCATATGTATGAGTTTGCAAAAGAGGAGGATTTTAAAAATATTGAAGATTTTGTAAAAAAAGAGTGTAAGAATAATTCTTTTTTAGTTAAATCAATAAAAACCTATAAATGCGGTCAGCAATCCCCAAGAGAATATAGGATATGTGTAGATTTTCACATTAAAAAAAACCTTTTGAATAAATAAACTAAAGTAGCTTTAGTTTCAAAGCCAGTTACCTAAAGAGCTTTGTGATTTCTCTTTTGTTTTTTTTGCGATTTTTAAAAGGGATGATTCAATCCTGTCATTAGAAAATTCATTCTCTAAAACTAATATTTCTTTCACTTTATTTATGTCGGGCGCTTTAAATTCAACTGAATAATTAGTATTTATTGGCATATTTTTGATTAGATCAAATATCTCTTTCCAAGAACCGTTTGATTCTTCATCCCACAAAACTTCTTTAAATAACATATCAAAGTTTTGGTTGTGTTTTTTTACAAGTGCTAATCCTTTTTTTGGGCCGATTCCATTAATCCCGCTTTGGGTAAAATCATTTCCTACAAGCATTGACAGTACAATCAGTTCATCATTAGATATGCCTAAATTTTTTAGGTTATCCTCAAGTGATATTAGCTCTATTTCTACATCATTATATAATAGAGAATTCGCCTTCTTTTTTTTGGCACCCTTATTTAGATTTCTCACAACTTTACAAGCGCCAAATACTAATGAATCAAAATCCTGTGAAGCACAGCAAAATGCATCATTATTTCTTACAAGATAAGCTGCTTGGGCTTCCCCTTCGCTTGGAGCTTGAATATAAGGGATACCCAAGGCGTCTAAGAGTCTTTTAGAGTCTAAAATCATCTTAGGGCTTAATTTTGAGGTCATCTTGGAGTATTTCTTCATCGACTCTATATCTTGCTTGTCTATTGCTTCTTTTAGCTTAAGCTCTGCTTTTATCTTGCGCTCTTTTCTTATTTCTTGCTCTTTTTGCTTTAAAGAAGGAGGGGTGCCGTCAAAGACGAAAATAGGGCGTATGTTGTTTTCTAAAAGAAAGATGCATCTTGAAAAAAGCCCTGCTAAATGACTTGTTATCTCTCCTTTTGAGTTCATTAAAAGAGCGCCGTCATATTGTCTTATTGAAGACAGGAACTGATAAAGCCAGTTCAGAGAGTCTACTGCTATTTTTTTACCAGATAAGAAGTCTATTTGTATATTTTCAATCTTTAGTAATGATTTTATTTGGGTTCCCATTTTTAAGATTATTTTTTAAAATTCTATTTGGTTTATCTTTTTTTAACAGGTTTTAATATTTTTGGAGCTATAATTTGATAATTTCTATATTGGTTTTGGCAAGTATTTCCTGAGCTGGTTTTGATAGTGTTCCTGAGTATAATACTAGTAATGGTAGTTAGTAAGCACTTGTTTTAATGTTATATTTTTATTATTTCTATGTTTGTTTTGGCAAGTATTTCCTGAGCTGGTTTTGATAGTGTTCCTGAGTATAATACTAGTAATGGTAGTGAGTAAGCACTTGTTTTTAATGTTATATTTTTATTATTTCTATGTTTGTTTTGACAAGTATTTCCTGAGCTGGTTTTGATAGTGTTCCTGAGTATAATACTAGTAATGGTAGTGAGTAAGCACTTGATTTAAGGAATGCTAAAGCTAAGTCTTTATCGCTTATTCGTTTGCCTTTTAGCAGGCTTATAAAAAACCTGATTTTTTTAGCAGATAAAAGCCTTGCAAAGCCAAAGATTTCTTTTCCTTTTTTATCTTGAAATCCTAATTCGAACTCAAAGCCTTTTTCTAAGAGTAGAGATGTTATTTTTTCTTTTTGTTTTTCATCAAGTGAGAAGATTTTGCCTGCTTTTATTTCAAGCTCTAGTTCTTTTGGAAGGGATGATAGGTCTATTCCTTTAAAAGGAGTTAGGTCTATGTCTTGAGGTCTTAGCGATTTTTTAGATTTTTTTTGGTTTGTGATTTGTTCTTTTTCATGGTGTGTAGTCTTGTCATCGCTTTTAGGGATTTCGCTTGGTTTTAAGTTGGTTTTATCATAAGAATTATTGTTTTCAATTAGGGTCTTTTGCTTTTCGTGTTCTTGTTCTTTGTATTTAAGCTCTTGAGGGATGGCTTTTTGTTGTTCTTTTAGGTCTTCTTTTTCTTCAGAGGAAATATTTGTTTTTTTGTTAGCTTCATGGTTTATTATGGTGATTTCATTATCTTTTGGATTTTGATTTTTTGATTGATTGTTGTCTGAATCTGTGTTAGTATTTGCTTCTTTTTGGATTTCTTTTTTTAATGGGTAATATTTTTGTTTTATTAGTGATGAGATTTCCTCATTTTTAACATAGTACCATTTCCAGTATTTTTCTTGTGCTCCATCAGAGGCCTCGACTACTATTGGTTTTGCAAAGTCTTTTATTAAGGCCATTGCAACCCTTAGCTGAGGGGTTAGTTGAGAATCTTTTACTACTTTTTCAGATTTAATAAAAGAGAAGGCATCTTTTTCTTTGGCACTTAGATGTTCAGAAAATTTTTCTAATTGATTTTGCATGTTTGGAAGATAGTATAGCGGGGAGCCACCAATTTTTAAATTTGAGATATGCACTTTGTTTTGTGAGGTGAGCTCAGCTAGATATGCTGAGGCTATTATTGTGTCTAACCCCAGTGCTTTTGCTACTCTCATCGGAAGACTTGGGCCATTAAGCCTAATATATTCTAAAATCCTTTGTTTATGATCCATATTAGTCTAGACCTTTAACCATTGTGTTTGATAGTAGCTTACTTTTCCTTCTTGGTCTACAAATGCGAATACAACATTCTTTTTTGTTGAGTGGGCAATCCTGTTTTTTCCAAAAAAGCCGTATATATCAAGTTTTTTTTTTGTATTTTGTGGGAATACGAGCCATTTTGAATGGGCGTTATTCTCATCTTTATTTATTTTTGAAATATTGTTTTTATCATATACTCTAAAGGGTGCTCCAAATTTAAGTCCTGATTTTACGATATAATTTTTTTCAGTTAGGTCTTTGTATACAATATATTCATCTCTAAATGAACTATCTTTTTTACTGAATAATTTAAGTATTTCCTGAAATGTTAGGTTTTTTTTGTTTTTATCTAAAAGCAAAAGCTGTTCTTTTTGGTTTAGATAGGCTGTTTCAAGAAAACTGTATTCAATAGAATCATTTATTTGTGTTCCTATTCCTTTTTTTAGTAGTTCTCTTGATTCGTTGCAGTTTTGGGCAATTATTCTGTTTTGTAATAGTTGTGCCTTGATTTTTTCTTTTGTGTTTTTCATATTTGATTTCCTCTGAATATGATGTTTTTGACAATATATTATCAAAGATTGTTATACATTATTATTTTTTAAGTTTTTTTATTTCCCTTAAATTGATATTTCATTTTTGTGAGACTATTAGCGCATTTGTATATTTTTAATTTCTATATTTTGATTAATTGAAAAGCATATCTCGTGTTTCAACAAGAGGGCTTGGTACGCTTTTTTGTAATCAACAACCTCGCTTTAATACAGTGGATGCTTTTATATTACCAACATACCTTGCCGTTTAGGGTGAGCTTTGTTGATTTCATGAAATCCTTGCTCATTTGCATACGTTGGTATTTAAGGTAAAAGTAAAAAGGATGTGAAAGTGAATGGGCAAGGATTTAGGCGAGGAAAAAACCTTCAATTATTTAGTAATTTCTTCTTTGGCATTTATGCTTAAAGGTTTTTTATTATTAGTTTTTCCTTATTTATTAAATAGTAATCTGGTAGCTAAAGTTTTTTTAAAAATCAGCACGCAGTTATGTTTTCTTGATGAAAATCTTTTCGAAAATTAATATGAAAATCCGAGTTTTTCACAAAAGTATTAGAGTAACTGTTTTATTTAAAGCTAACTATTTTGTTTTTATGAAACTACTAGGATTCGGTTTGAATGTAAGCACTGTTAATTCTTTTGGCATTTTTAAAGGGGTTGATGTTAGAAAAGACAATTTTAAAAAAGACAATTTTAAGAGGAATACTCATGCGGTTTTTAGACTGTTTTTGTTTTTGAGTTTATGTTTTTTGTTTACAACTATTTGTTATTCTCAATATTCTCAAAGTGAGCTTATTGCTCCTCAATGCATCTATATCTCAGAGATAATGTATAATCCGACAGGTGATGATAATCTTTTGGAGTTTGTGGAGATTTGTAATATTTGTAATTCTAGTGTGTCTTTAAAGGGTGTTGTGTTAAACGGGGTGAGTTATGCATTTGCTGATGACTCTGTAATAGGTTCTAAGGATTTTGTGATTGTTTCAAAAAGCTGTTATAATCAAGGAGATTTCTGCTCACAGCATCCTGAGTTGGTGGATAAGACTTTTTGCTGTTTTAGTGGTGTTTTGACTAACACATTTAAAACACTTGAGTTAAGCTACAATTCTTTGGTTTTTGATAGCTTTTCATATGTCGGGGCTTCAAAAGAGAATTATTCAGCACAGAGATTTTCTAATAAAACAGAGTTTTCAATGCCTTATGGAACTCCTGGCGTTTGTTATATAACTCCGCCGTTTTTAGATTTATCAGACCAAGATAATGGCGGTTTTGCCAATGAAAGCGTAACTAATGGGAGTGTAGCAAATGAGAGTACAGGCGATGAGGGGCTAGTAAATGAGAGTGCGGGTAATGACTACCTAGTTAATGAGAGCAATAATAATGAAAGTTCGAATAATTATGGTAATGCTTCAAATCAGGATAATCAAACAAACAGCAGTGAAATAAATAATGAGAGTGAAACAGATACTAATCAATCAGGTCAAAACCTAACAAATCAAAGCTTTGGAAACGATAATCAAACTGCTCAAAATCTAACAAACCAAAGTCAGAATACAGCTAATCAAACAAATCAAAGTAATACAAATCTCACAGAACAAAACCAACTAAACCAGAGCAATCAAAGCAATCAAAGCAATGAGAGTAATCAAAGCTGTCTTGATGGATGGATTTATATCTATGCGCCATTAATAATTAATGAGAGCTCAACAAATTATACCCTTACTTTGAACGCACCAAAGGGCTGTAGTTACTATTATGAGTATGAGGTTTTGGACCTTTGCGGGAATATTGTGAGGAGTTTAAGGGAAAGTACAAGTTTTGGAAAGAAATCATTTACTCCTTCAACAAATTGCTGTGCTTATCAGATAAATGCCTATTTGTATGAGAATAGTGAAAGGATTTTAGTGAATAATTCAACTTCTTATATGATTAAGCCAAGCTCTTGTGCAGTGGATAAGCAAACAGAGCGTTTTGTAGATTTTTCAAGGAGTAATAATAATATAAGATTTGGATTTTATGTTGAAGAACCACTAAGCGTAAAAGAGCAGATTGAGAAGATTAGTTTCTCTATTAAGGTAAAAAAGGCAAGCTCTAAGACTCTTCAGAATTTTTTAAAAGGGACTTTGAATGTAACAAGTGATTATTCATATTTTGTTTCTGAGTTTGATGAGGATGTAATATGCAAGAATTTTCAAGGCGCTTCTTCTGTGTTTTTGAGTGGGAAGATAAATAAGGAAGAGTTTGAAGAGGAGATAGAGATAAATTGTTCAAAAGAAGCTGAGTTGTCAATTAACACATCTGCAAATGGTGATAAAAACAGTTCAGATACTATTAAAAATATTTCAAATCAAACAAATTCAAAATTAAGTGCTGTTAATGAACTTCTTAGGTCTATTTTTCAGATAAAATCATTTTATACTCTTAAAAAGAATTTTTCAGATAATATCTCGCTTTTTTTTAACACAGAGTTTAATGAAAGTGTTTTAGGGGATCTTTATGGATATATTTTAGAAGAGCCTTTTAAAATAAGCCCTGGAAAAAACGAGCTGGTTTTTCCGTTCAAAAAGGGAAGTGGAAAGCTTTATCTTTTGGTGTTTAATGCAAGCGAGGTGTTTGGAATTAAAGAATTGAACTACTCTTTTTCGGGTTTTAAAGGGATTGATGATGTTCAAGAAATAAATGATGCACAAAAAAATATTGATGATTTAAAATCAGAGTCACTTTCTAAGTTTTCAGGGCTTTTGTTAGGAATACCAAATAATTCTTTGGATTTGAATGATGGGTTAGTTAATGGTGTTAATTCTTCAGTTTTGAAATCTAAGGATAAGAACAATACTAGTGATACTTCTTTAATTAGTGGAAAAGTAGTTTTAAGTAAAAATCTTAAATCTAATGATTTGTTCTTAGGGATTTTAGGGATAGGCACATTCTCAGGTTTATCTTATGGGCTTTACAGGTTTACTAAGAAATAGAGTGACCTTTAAGAAAAAAATTTCCTGTCAAAGGTAAAAAATCTGAGCAAAAAAGAAAAAAAACACTAAGAAAGTTTAATAATATCTGTAAGGCGACTATAAGAGTTTCAGATATGGCGATAGCCTACACAAAGACATTTAGGTCAAAGAAGAAGGCTAAAGAATGGTTAGACAGATGGTAAAACATCATCAAGCTTTGATTTTGTGAAGTACTGATCATGTTGCATACTTTGCTCTTAAGACATAAAGTTTGAATAGATGGATTCATGCAAGGATTAACCTCGAATATTTACTAGATGCCTCGACATTTATCCCGAGGTTTTTAATTTTTATTTATCTTGTAGAGTTCTATTATGAGATGTCCCTGAGAGATTTTTGTAATTGGTTTTGTTATAAATCCATATTCAGTTAATGGATGGTCAAGCTTATCAGTTGCATAGAAAATTTTAGCATTCTTCTTTAGGATTGCATCAAGGTATTTATAGAAATCTTTTAAGGAATTATTATATTTTTGGGGGAAGCTTATTATTGAGTCTATTGAGTTGTTTTGCATGGTTAGATCTATCCATTTGAGCTCTTTTCTTGTGAATCTTATGTCTTTGTGAAGCATGGCAATTTTTGCGTTCTTTTTTGTTGAGATAAGATTTGATGGTGAGGTATCAGATGCTATTATGTTAATTTTGTTTTTTGAATGTTTGAGATTTTTTTTGTCAAGTGAGTTTAGGTAGTTCTCGGTTTCAAAATCAAAAAAGGAATTGTTAAATATCTCTTTTCTAAAGAAGTTATGAGATGATTTTTTAAGAAAGTAGCTTAGTTCTATTGCGATTGTGCCATCGCTACAAAATGGGTCAAAGTAGGTTTTTTCAGGGCTTGGATTTAGATGAGAAATTAGTGTAAATGCTGTGATTGGATGGATTGTTCTAGGGTTAATAAAAACCTTGTAATCTCTTTTTGAGAAATCAAATGAAAAGATGTCTTTGGCATAGATTATTTCGTTTTTGTTTTCATCAATTATTACTATTATTTTGTTATTTGAGTTGTATTTTATTCTAAGCGTTTGTTCTAAGGCTTTTATTATAGTTTTTCTTAATTGCTCATTTTCTGAGTATACTTCAAGGGAGAAGAATTCATCATTATCTAAGAGCTCTTTTGGCACATTAAGAGATGCTATTTTGATTTCTGTATCGCTATTTTGATTGTTTAGTATGTCTTTTGGGAGGGTTTCAATGGAGAGGATTTTGCAGATTCTTTTAGAGCCTTGAGAGAAATAGGCAAATTGTAAAAGCTCTTTTTTACCTGCATCAAATTTGGCGTGAAAATCTCCTATTAAAGATTTTATTCCAAAAGAGGAAAGCTCTTTTGAGAGGGCTTTTTGCGCTCCGTTAAGGGTTAGGCTCAGAAATTCCATTTTGGTCGATTTTAGCAAATGATACTACAAAGTCATCTTCTGAAAGCCTTATTATTCTTACTCCTTGAGAGTTTCTTCCTACTGTTGAGATATCCAAAACCTTTGTTCTTATTGCTGTTCCATTGTTTGTGACTACTATTATTTCGTCATTTTCTAAAACAGGGATAGCGTAGGCGATTTTACCTGTTTTTTCATTAACCTTCATATTGATTACTCCTTTTCCACCTCTGCCGGTGAGCCGATACTTTAGTGAAGGAGTTCTTTTTCCATAGCCTTTTTCGCTAATGGTCAGTATCTCATGGCTTTCATCACAGACAATTGCTCCCACTATTTGATCATTTTTTCTAAGTCGCATTCCGATTACGCCCATTGAAGACCTTCCTGTGGGTCTTATGGTTTTTTCAAAGAATCGTATTGCATAGCCTTCTTTTGAACAGAGGATTAGCTGTGAAGCCCCGTCTGTTTTGATTACATCCACAAGGTTGTCATCTTCTTTTAGGCTTATTGCAATTATACCACCTTTCCTTGGGTTTGCAAAATTGCTAAGGGCAGTCTTTTTTATAAAGCCTTTTTTTGTAGCGAATACAAGGTATCCTTCCTGCTCTATTTCTCTTATTGGAAGAACGGCACTTACCTTTTCATCAAGGGATAATTCTACGAGATTTATTATCGCTTTTCCTTTAGCATACCTTGATGATTCAGGCACTTGATAAGCTTTTATCCAATGCACCCTTCCTTTGTTTGTGAATATTAAAAGATAGCTGTGGGTTGTGGTTTTAAAGATGTCTTTTACAAGGTCTTCTTCTGTGGTTGTTGTGGCAGTTATTCCTTTTCCCCCTCTCTTTTGGGTTCTGTATTCATCAGGGCTTAGTCTTTTAATATACCCGTTTTTTGTGATTGTGATTATTACATCGGTTTCTTCTATTAGGTCTTCAATCTCTAAGTCTATCTGCTCGGAATCTAAGATATTTGTTTTTCTATCATCGCCGTATTTTTGGATGATTTCACTTAACTCTTCTTTTATTATTTTTAAGATATTGATTCTTGAGGATAATATCTCTTCGAGTGTCTTGATGAGTTCAACAGTCTCTTTGTAATCGTTTTTTACCTTGTCTTGCTCTAAAGCGGTGATTCTTTGCAATCTCATCTGAAGGATTGCTGTTGCCTGAATATCTGAAAGTGAGAAGTTTTCAAATAATGCTTGTTTTGCATCCTGTACGCTTTTTGAGTTTTTGATTAATTCTATTGTTTTGTCAAGGTTTTCTAGTGCTATTAAAAGCCCTTTTAGAACGTGCTCTTTTTCTTTTGCTTTATTTAGGTCAAATATGGTTTTTCTTCTTACAACATTTTCTCTATGTTCTATGAAGTAAAGCAATACTTCCCTAATTCCTAGAGTCATTGGCCTATTGTTTACAAGGACTACTGTGTTTATTCCAAAAGTAGTTTGATAGCTTGAATTTTTTTCAATCTGGTTTCTTATTATCTCTTCGTTTGCATCTGCCTTTAAGTCTAAAGCAATCCTTATCCCTTCTCTGTTTGATTCATCTCTTATATCTACTACTCCTTCAATTTTTTTGTCTTTTATTGCTGATGCAAGCTGTTCGATTAAAGAGGTTTTATTTAGCATGTAGGGGATTTCTTTTATGATGAGCCTTCTTCTTTTTCCTTTGTCTTCAAGCTCCATTTTTCCCCTTACAACAACCCTTCCTCTACCGGTATTCATTGCGTGCAGGATTCCGTTTCTTCCTACAATCTCTCCACCAGTTGGAAAATCAGGTCCAGGGATTATTTTTACAAGTTCATCATTTCCCATATCAGGGTTATCTATTAAAGCTGATACTGCAAGGCAGGTTTCTTTTATGTTATGCGGAGGGATGTTTGTTGCCATTCCTACTGCGATACCTGAAGAACCATTTATTATTAGGTTAGGGATTTTTGAGGGTAAGACTGATGGTTCTTTTAGCGAGCCATCAAAGTTTTCAACGAAATCTACTGTTTCTTTGTCAATATCTGATAGGAGTTCTCCTGCAATCCTTCCAAGCCTTGCTTCTGTATATCTCATTGCTGCAGCAGAATCACCATCAATGCTTCCAAAATTTCCTTGCCCATCTACTAATGGGTATCTTAAAGAGAAATCCTGAGCCATTCTAACTAATGTGTCATATATTGCAGAGTCTCCATGAGGGTGATATTTACCCATACAGTCTCCTACAATTCTTGCGCATTTTTTGTAGGGCTTGTTATGAAAAACACCTAATTCGTTCATGGAGTAAAGAATTCTTCTATGAACAGGTTTAAGGCCGTCTCTTACATCAGGGATTGCCCTTCCAACTATTACAGACATTGCGTAGTCTATGTAACAGCTCTTCATTTCAGTTTCAATTTCTCTTGAGAATACTAAGCCCTGCTCTTCTTTTAGGGCATTTGATTTTGTTTGTTCATCAGCGTTTTTTTCGTCGGCCATTTTACAAATAGTGCCATTACGGCTTTATTTATATAGCTTTTGTTTGTCGAGATAAAATAATGGATTATTTAATAACAGAAATCGATTTCAGGGAGCTATTTTTTTAAGATTTAAATGACGGATTCACGGATGAATATGCTTGATTAGTAATAAGATACTTTGAAGTTACTCAAAGGTTATTTTTAGTTGAGATTTTTGTATATGATCTTTCTATGCCCTATTTTTACAACAAGTACAAGAAGTTTATCTTTTTTCAGATCAACAATTAGCCTGTAATCTCCAACTCTGAATTTGTAGCATTGTTCTCCAACTAATCTTTTTAGGTATCTTTCAGGCACAATTCTTAGTCTTTCCAGCGCAAGGATAATTCGTTCTCTTTCTTTTGACTCTAATTTGTCAATAAATTTTTCTACGCTACAGGATAGTATTACTTCGTACACTAAAATCTCACCTTATTAGTATGAAAAGAGCATTATTTCGTGTTGTACTTTTTTTTTAAATCTGAAAGCGTTATAAATTGCCCTTTAGAAATCTCTTTTCTTGAAATAGCAATGTCTTTTTTTGTTTGTTTTGATAACTCTTTAGTATCTTCAATAATATTCCAGATTACCTCTTCATAGGTCTCTCTATTGAAAAGCTTCATTTTGTTTAGCTCTTGTTGTAAATCTGAACTGATTTGAATGGTTGTTTGCGCCATAGCATATTATAACTTGTTATAGTATAAATAGTTTTCGCTTGTTTTGTTATCTAATCAAGGTTTTATTCAATAAATGCAAAACAGGATTCAAAGAGTCATAGCGCACTTTTTTTATTTTAGAATGGTAATAAACTTTTATATAATGCTTTGTTGATTAGTTGGTTATATTGTATCTATTTTTAAGTAGGGGGTTTAAATGGGATTATTCGGATTTGGCAAAAAGAAAGAGATTGCACAAAAGGTAAATGAGGAAGTAAGTGGCTTTACTCCTGCCGAAGAAACTATAGTTAGCGGGCAAAGTGACCACGATTTGAATTGGGATGAGGCGCTTCCAAGCTTTAAGCAATCTGATAGTTTAGATGTTCCAATCACAAGGATTCCTCAGGAGAGGGATAGTAATCTTGATTTTTTGGCAATGGATGCGAATCTTAAAGAAACAGTTTTTCCTCAAGAGCCAATTTTTCAAGAGGTTCAAAAGCCTGTCGATGTTAGTCTTTCCAAAGAAGAAGTGGTCAGTTCTAAAGGGGATAGCTCTTTTGTTAAGGGAAATTCGATTTTTATGGATGAGGAGAGCTATGCTTCTTTTTATTTTTTGCTTGAAGAGATTAAAAAGGGCTTTTTAGAGATTTCAAAGGGGAAAGCCCAAGCTAGGGGTTTTGAGAATGGATTGAAGTTAAGTTCAAATGAGATGGCTAAGTCTGTTTCTAATATTGCCAAGCTTTCGCTTGAATGTGAAGAGGTTATTAAGAAAGGAGGGGAGTCAGCATGAGCGTGCCTGTTTTTGTAAGGATTGATGATTATAAGAAATTAACAGATGATGTTGATAGGATTAAGGGAAAGATTGCTTTGGCTAAGGAGAAGTTTGAGACTATAAAACAAATCCGAGAGGAAGAAGATTTGTTGTATAATAAATGGGTTGAAAGCTTAAAGGAGCTTGAGCAAAAGCTTGATTTGGTTGAGTCAAAGATTCCAAGGGTGTAGAAAGAATGCCTGAGAAAAGCACAAAAGAAGAGAATTATTTTGTTCCGATATATGATTCAAAGGATTTAAGAAAAATGTTTTTAGAGACTGCAAAGGGTTCTTTGATGGTTGAAAAACTTAACTCAATGTTTAAGGAGCTTTTGAAAAGGAGATTGGCTTTAGAAGAAGAGATTAGAAATGATGTTACAATAATTTCTGATGATTTTTCTGCGCTTTTATCTGTTTTGGAAAAGCCAAGAGCACAAAAGGAGAAAGTAGTTTTAAGAAAGTCTGTTGTTAAGCAGGTTCAAAGAAAGCAAACAGCGCATACGCACAAGGAGGGCGTTTCACCAGAGGTTGCGTTGATAGAGAAGCAGTTAAGAGAGCTTGAGAGTAAATTGAATTCGCTTTGAGGAAGTGCTTGACTTACTTTTTGAATATTTTTTTAACTCTACTAGTGTTTCTAAGAGGTGATGTTGTCTAATTATATAGTTGTTAGGTATATTTGACTAAAAATAATCAAGTAGAAGTCGTTTAATTTATAATAATAGGTTGCTTATATTTGCAACAAACATAACCCATGCCGTCCGTATATACTATTGAAGAGCCAGTATTTTGAAAACTAAATTGCCCTGTACCCTCTCCTCCAATCTTAATCTCCTGAAGAGTTTTTGGTATTCCAAAGTATTTGCCTATCATTATTTCTCCATTGGCTTTTGCGCATTCCGTGCGTAAAGTAATTGTTGCAAAGTAGCCACCCGTTGCAACTTTATCGCAATCAAGTCCTTTTTGCTTTGCATCAATATCCTTTTGGCTTTTTTGTGCTGAACTGACAAATATCGCAATTATTACAACAAGCACCACAAGTCCAATGGCACCAACAACTATCATATTCAAGGATAACCCTTGCGCTTTTTTAGTTTTCAATCAAAAACACCTTTTCACGTCTTTCAACGCCGAACAAATTCCAAAACAACAAATCGTGTAACTCTCTTTTATAGATCAAAAAAATAAAAAATCCAATTAAGTTTTTTTGTATTTACAACATACATAACCCATTCCATCTGCTTCAACGTCTGTGGCGCCTGTAGTTTTAGCTACCCATTTGTCTGTAGGTCTTTCAAGTTTTGAAAGTTTACCATAGTACTTCCCAATTAATATTTCTCCGCCTGCCATCGTGCAATTAGAAGGATATGTTATGGCCGCGCCAAAACCAGATCCTACATTTAAAGTAGAATCACAAAGAGATCCTTTTTGCTTTGCATCAATATCCTTTTGGCTTTTCTGTGCTGAACTGACAAATATCGCAATGATTACAACAAGCACTACAAGTCCTATTGCACCAACAACAATCATATTAAGGGATAAACCTTGCGCTTTTTTAGTTTTTGACATAATATAAACACCTCTTTTTTTGTAATTAACTTGCTGCAACACAACAAATCTGTCCACCAGCTGCACTCACATCAGGGAAATCTCCGATCACTTGATTTGGATAATCGTCAGAGCACGATGAACCTGTCACAACTTCGCCACCAATATTTTTATCACCACAACCTCCAGCTGCAGAACAGCAAGTTTTATCCTTCATATCATCTCGTACCTTGATCATCCCACCCGTAAAAATTGTGATTATGACCACAAGCACTACAAGTCCTATTGCACCAACTACTATCATATTCAAAGAAAGACCTTGTGCTTTCTTACTACCATAACTTTTATTCATAAGACCACCACCTTTTTTATCAAAAGAAGACAAAACCTCTTCCTTGGAAAATTCATATTGTCTTCTTACTAAACTCTTCTATTATAGAACCTATTATTTAAAACTTTCTTTTTTTATACAAGATTTCAGTATTTTTGTAAATCTCCTGAAAAATTCTAGCAAACATACATAAACACCAAAAAAACATTGAAACATTGACAGTATCTGAAATAGATCTAATATGTATTGCGTAAATCTTCTCGCTTTGTGAACAGATGCACCTAATCTAGCATCCATTTGCTAAATCCTGTTATAGCAAACAGAGCACAAAACACCAAAAGACTTAAATACATAATATTATGTACTTAGGGGTATAATGATGACCGAAAACAAAATTGTCAGTATGTTCATAAAAAATAAGGAACCCAAAACCATTAGAGAAATCTCTAAAAATATCTCTTCTAACTACAAAATAACCCATACTGCAACAACAAGGCTAATAAAAAAAAATATTCTCGACTCAAAAACGATAGGCAAAAGTACTCTTTGCGAGCTAAATCCTAAATACTTTGGCGTTGAAATCTACCAGGCAGAAAGCCAAAGAAGATGTGAAATTTTGCGAAAAAAGGATATAAATCTATTATATCAAGAAATAATCAAAAATGCAAACTCACATCTTTTCATCCTTTTAATTTTTGGGTCATATGCAAGTGGAAAAAATACAAAATCCTCTGATATTGATTTGCTTTTTATTTCTAATAACAATCAATTCGAACAAAGAATCTCACAAACCCTTGCACTTTTGCCTCTTAAAATTCATGCATTATTTTTTAACGAATCCGAGTTCAAATTAATGAAAGACTCTAAAGAGAATAATGTGATCAAAGAGGCACTTTCAAATCACATAATACTTCACAATATTGAAGGCTTTTACATGATAAAAAATGCTTAGCGATAAAAGAATAAAAGATGCTGAAAGGAATGTAGGCGCATATTTAAAAGAGGGCTTATTAAGTAAAAATACAAGCCAAACTGCCAAAGAAATGTATGTAAAAAATAGTGATTTGTCCTTACAAACCTCACATAGACTATTGTCTTTAGAAACAGATGATTATAGACCATATTCGTGGGTAATTGTGTCTGCTTACTATTCAATGTATTATATTGCCAATGCGGTATTATTAACTTTAGGCTATAAAGTTGGAGATAAAATAAGTCGCAAGATAACTGCAGATGCGCTTATTGTTTTTGCAAGGAATAAACTTACAAGAGAGCTTTTATAGGAATTTGAGGATACAAAGGAAGATGCTTTAGAATTCATGGCTTCAAAAACCGATTCGCTATTGGAGTTTTTAGATTTTGAAAGGGAAAAAAGATCTCGATTTCAATATCAAATGGATGAATCAATAAAAAATTCAAAAGCAATAACTTCAATATCTAGAGCAAAGCAGTTTGTTTTCGAACTAAAAAAACTACTCTAACCAAAAATTCGGAATGAAAAACCAAATTGGGCAGATTACAGATTCTCGGAATCAATTCCGAAAAATATAAATACTCTCAACACTTCTTATTCTAAAATGGATAAAGAAACAATACTCTCAATTATTTCGCAAAACATTGAGTTAGCAAAAAAAGGCAAATATCAAAAAAGAGACATTCTTTCAAAAGCTAAAGAATTACTTGATACAAAGCATATACTCTCACTTGTAGGAGTAAGACGCTGTGGCAAGTCAACCATACTTAAAGAGCTTGTAAGAATAGCCTTAAAAAAAACCAAACCCACAAATATCCTATACCTGAATTTAGAAAACCCTTTCTTTAACCAATACAAAGGGGATGTATTGAATCTTGAGCGAATCTACCAAATCTTTTTAGATAATTGCGATAAAAAACAAAGGATATATGCCTTTTTTGATGAAATCCAATTCTTTAGCGATTGGCAGGTCTTTATAAAACACCTATATGAAAAAAACGAGGCTAAGATTGTGATTACAGGATCAAATTCCAGGCTTTTATCATCAGAACTTGCAACATTACTTTCAGGAAGGGCAATCCCGCTTTATGTATATCCTTTCTCAATAGAAGAATCCCAAAGCACATTAAAAGAGTATCTTGAAAACGGAGGATTCCCCGAGGTTGTATTAAAATTAGGCGATAAAAACCAACTCTCTGAAATCTATTACAAAAATATATTATATCAAGATGTAATTCCAAGATTTGGCGTTCAAAATATACTTGCAATAGAAAATCTCTCATATTACCTGTTATCCAATTTTGGCAAAGAGATATCGTATAACACATTAAAATCGATATCGCAATTAGATGATAAAACAGCAAAACAATATATTTCTTATCTGCAGGATGCAAACTTGATGTATGAAATACAAAACTACGATTTTTCTTTAAAAAAACTAATCGGGAACAAAAAGAAAATATACTTAGTAGATAACCTATTCGCTAACCTTGGATTTAGAAACTCTCCTGATTATGGAAAGCTTTTTGAAAATTATATTTTTATGGTATTAAAAAGAGCTGGGTTTAATATTTATTTCCATCAAAATGGTGGCGAATGCGACTTTATACTAAAGCAAGGAACAAAAATATCTTACTGTATTCAGGCTTGCTATAAATTAACAGAGCAAAACAAGCACAGGGAAATAGAAGGCTTAATTAGTGCAATGAGAAATTTTAACATTAACTCAGGCTACATAGTTACACCAAATCACTCTGAAGAATTAAATATAGAAGAGCTAAAGATTCATATTATCAAAGAAAAAGAGTTTAGAGAAAAATTCGGAATCAATTCCGAAAAATAATGTGTGGCAGTATTTTCTGTATGTGCACAAATCGCAGACAAATTTATATCTCTTGTGCCCGTACACTATTACATAGTCTACATTGAAACTATTAAACGCAATAAAAATAAAGATATTGGCTTGCAATTTTATTGTTACCCCCCTTTTCTGAATGGTATAATTTGCCAAGATATAGGATTTCTTTCAAAAAGCAAGATTTATAAAATACCAGATAAAATGATTTTTTCTAATTAGGGGTGTATACATGAAAAAGCTAATAATTTTTTTAATGGTGTTTCTGCTGCTAGTTAACCTAGGCTACTCATATGAATTAAATTCTGGCGAGGCCAAATCAAAAAAAGATCCATTATTTATCGAGATGCCTGAAGTCATGCATCAAGGTCTTCCTTACACAATCAAGGTTTACATTAACGATCCAATTGTAAAAAAAGAAGCAAAATACCTAGAAATTGGCTCAAGCAATCCCCCATATTCAACAGGTTCTCCAATCTACTTTGATTCAAGCGGTCATTTCAGGCAGACAATGCCTTACAATGGCGAAAGCGTGATTGAATTTGGTTTTAGGCCTAGTTCTAGTCCTGGGTCTAAATCTACTTTAGCAGTAGGCTTTTACAAAACCAAAAAGCCAAGTGGCGAAGATTACCCAGATACCTCTACTCCGGAAAGTGAGTATTATAGATATAACTGCAACATAGAAACAAACGATTTATTTTGTAGCGACGAAACAGGATGCAGGGTTTGTTATCTAACGGTGGGTTCAGTAGTAAGGTCTTATGATGTGAGCTATTCAAAACCATCAATTAAGCTCCCTTCAGGTTTTGATTTTACTGATAACATTAGGTTAACCGAAGATGGGCTTCATAGATCTGAAGGGTTATCTTATAGCTATTCAGGTAAGAAAACAATGACTAATTCTCAAGGATATGACTTCACAGTAACTGAATCCTATTCTATTAGAACAGAATTTAGAGATGAATCGTGGGGGTACGACACCATTAGAGAAAACGTAGAAAATTTTAATAAAAAAGCAAATTCTAAAGTAAACGATATTTCAGCGCCTGGCGGAATGACAAAAGGCAAGGCATTTGAAAAGATAACATATAGCCCCTTTAGCGAGTATAGTGGATATGATGATGTTATTTTAACCTATGAATTGTACGCGCAATTAGACCCATCAGGCAGTGGCTTATTAACAATGGAGTTATCAAGAAGAACAGGGGTCGCAAAGGGCGAAGGAGAGGCTGAAATTCAAAAGATTATAGAAGAAGCTAAAGAGATTGCTTCAAGCTATGCCCTTTCAAAAGACAAGGTTTTCAAATCTGAGTCAAGCTCACATCATCATAATTACGAAGTGCCATCAAAAGTAGAAAAAGAAGAGATCACAGAAATAAAGATCTATGGAAAAATAAAGGATGGTTTAGGGAACCCAATGCCTTATGCAACAATAACAGTAATTGTAAAAAACAGTAAATTCACAGGCGTTACAGATGAGAATGGAGAATACGCAATTGATCTTTATGGGATGGAATTTAAGGAAAGCGAGACTAAAATTCCGGTAAAATTTTATCTACACTTTGATTATCACAGGGATGATAAAAACTACTTTTCAATTGTTGCCAAATCTATTTTAGATGGATCACAACAGGTTGCAACCTTCTTTACAAATGGGTATTTCATAGAGGACTTTTCAGATGTAAAAATCGATGTTGATCTCTCAAAACCAATAGATGCTCGCACGATGGGCTGTTTAGTTGGGCTACAAAATCTAAAGCCACTTTCAGTAATATATACACATTCCCATGAGGTTATAGAAACCTTAGTTTACACCCTTAAGTTAGATGTTGATTATAAGCTTCCTGTTGATATTTTTGTTGGAAATAACCAAGGGCGAACTCTTTACTCTCCCGGGGAATCAGATATCTTAATTGGTGCAGCAGATGCAGCAATAACATCAGAAAACAGGCCTAAAAATAGGGAGTATCACGAATTTTCGCACCACTTAATGTATGCGGTATATGGTAATTGGCCAGAAGGTAGACTGAAAGCAGGGGTTAAAAATCACGGTGGCTTTTTTAATTCAAACACGGCAGACTCTTACATTGAGGGCTTTGCAGAATTTATGGCACTTGTGATATCTGATTACCTCAAGCAACCAGAGCCTGAGATTTATGCGTGGGTTGGAAGCCTAGAAGAAGATTACAAACCTTGGGATGCAAAAGGCAGATATGAAGAAATCGCTGTTGCATCACTTCTTTGGGATATGTATGATACAGAGAATGAGGAGGGAGATAGGCTAAGCTTTACGTTTGAAGAAATTTGGGATGTGATAAAAATAAACAGAGCGGATTTCTATGAATATTATAAGGCCTTCAAAAAAACTTATCCTGAAAAAACTAAGGAAATTGACGACTTATTTGCAAAGCACGGATTTTTTAACGATACAAGAATAGGCAATAAGGAACGTGATGCTGGGGAGCCTTGGAAATACATCTCAGGAAATTCTGGCAACTATACATTTTTGGATATGTCTGGCAATGTAACATTGATAAAATACGATAAGAATCTAACAATTGGTCCTGCAACAAACTATGAAAGGCCAAATCGAACTAACATGGCTTTCGCAGAGGATTCTTATATAAAAATTGATGATACGAACGTTGATTTTTATATTGTAAAGGTTGAACACAAAAACAAGGACTTATCTTATGAGTATGAAACAGTGCTAGCTGATGGCAAGATCTATGTGAGCCCACTCCCCACTGGAAGTGATGCAGTTATTACTGTTACTCCAAAATCTAGCAAATACACATCAGCAGAGCCATTTGAAATAACTGCAGAAGAGTGGAACACATTGCAAGCAAAAGGAAGCGACAACGGCTATATTGCAAAGCATGACTTTGAGCTAAAAGACACTGGAAAGGAAGAAGAATACAAATACGAAAGATATCAAAATACCCCTCCTTCATATGGCTTTCAGGGAGAAACAGGAGAAAACCATAACTATAAACGCTCCTTTGAAATTTCAAGGGATATTAAAGTGGGAGAGCCAAAAACAGGCGGTGGCTTTTTAGTGTTTTTGCTTTTGCTTATTATTTTTGGAGCAGTAATTGGCGGGGTTTATTTTTATGCAAAAAAAGATCTTTTATTAAAAAAAACAATAATGCATAAAAAAAATCAAGCAGTAAATCTTGGAAAAAGTGCTAAAAAAGGTTTTGTAGAAAAAGTAATTCCGTGGATAAAAAAGACAGCTAAACAAATAGCAGAGTTTACTAAAAAAACTTACATTAAAGCAAAACCTGAAGTGATAAGAATTTGGAATTCCTTTTTATCAAACTTTAAAAAATCGGATCAGCCAAATAACACAGAAACAAAGAAGGCAAGTTCTCATAAAGACAAACCAAAAAATGGCAAAAAGGACTAAGAATTTAGGTATTTCATATTTTTTTATTTTATTCATTTAAAATCTATTCTAAAAAAAGTACTCATTAGTAATGAAAAGATTTATATGAATGTGCTCATTGCCAATGAGTATATATCTAAAGAAGCGTTAAGAGATATAGTTTGTAACCTTTGAGCAACTTGAAGAATTAAAAGTTGATGGCAAAAAATAAGGGTTTTACCATTCTTAAATCGGGTTTTAGAAAATAACTAAAGATTTTCTGAATCTTTAATGAGTGTAGTTTGTTCTTCTTTATTTTCTTTTGAACTTTCATCAAATTTAAAATCCTTTTCATCAATACCAGATTCCTTTAGCTTTTGCTTTAGCTCCTCTTGGCTTGATACATCAAAATAATCAAAGAACTTGTTTGTTAATTCCAAAAGGTAACTATTGCCCTTTTTGTTCTTTCTAATAAATCCGTATTCCTCTAACGCTTTTATATGGTCATAGCATTTGTTTCCCCTAATATCAACAACACTGCATTGTAGGACGGGTGCTTTCCAAGCAATAATTGCCATGGTTTCTGTTAAGGATTTTGGGAATTGGGTTTCTGTTATTATTTTTTTTACATAATTAATATATTTTTCTCTTACAGTTAAATGCCAGCTATCTCTTTCGTTGTTTAATACCATTACCTCATTTTGGGAGAAATCACTTCTCAATGATTCAAGTGCTTTTTTTATTAAATCTAAATTTTTCTCTTTAATCATCTTAGAAATAGAACTAATCTCAATAGATTTTCCTATAGAAAAAAGCAAGGCTTCAATTCTATTCTTTAGTTCCTTTTCCGTAATTTGGACTGATTGAGTATTCGTCTCCATTTTTTACCAAGGTATTTTCTTCTACCATCTTATTTAAATGATTTTCCATAAATTTTTCATCAACACCTGCATTTTTTGAAATTTCTTTTAGGCTTTTTTCCCCATATATAATACTTAGGAAGGTAATGTTTTTAAGTAGTGCATCTTGTGTTGCAAAAAGTCTTTTTCCCTGCTCACTTAAAGTTTTGGAAAGCATGTTTAGGTCGTGGTTTTTAATTAACATCTCATTAATAAACGCGCTGAAATCTGCTGAATTAAAGCTTATATT